>JABLTN010097413.1_pt1 | contig 129666 bp, 129 predicted proteins | sample 7160141 | NCBI WGS metagenome assembly JABLTN01 (sample SAMN14651226, study PRJNA627086) | human gut metagenome | isolation source: feces | host: Homo sapiens | reverse complement strand
GAAAATGTAATCCAAAACGAAACAACAACACCATCTAGTTCTACATCAACATTTCTAAATACTGAAGTACTTAGAAATCAAATAGAATCTATAACCATAGAAAAGACTAATGTCGTACCAAATGATGCAAAATATAGTAAAGATATATCTTCAAAACAAGATGGTAGTGTCATGCTATGGTATACAGATAAAGATAATAATAGTTTATATGAAATATCAATAGGTAGTGAGAATGGTTCAGTTGAAGCTAACACCAACGGAAGTGGTATGTTTGCCTATTTAGATAATGTATCTACTTTAGATTTAAGTGGACTAGATACTAGTAACATGACTAGTATGAGTAGAATGTTCCTTAATAGTACAAGCCTAACTAATATAGATTTATCTGGATTTGATACATCAAAAGTAGTTAATATGTCTCATATATTTGATGGATGTAGTAATTTAGAGAATGTAGATTTATCTAATTTTAATACGTCAAATGTTATATATATGGAGGGTGTATTTCAAAATGATACTAATTTAAAGGAAATTAAGTTTGGAGATAACTTTAAAACTAATAAAGTAACTACTATGTTAGCAATGTTTGCCTCTTGTTCTAGTTTAAAACGGGTAGATTTATCTAATTTTGATACATCAAATGTAACTACTATGCAGAGTATGTTTTATAAGTGTGAAAATTTAGAATCATTAGATTTAAGTTCATTTAAAACTAATAAGGTTACTAATATGTATTGTATGTTTGCTTATTGTACTAGTTTGAAAACAATTAATTTAACTTCTTTTGATACTAGTAAAGTAACTACCATGCAGAGTATGTTTCTTCTTTGCAAAAGTATTGAAATGTTGGATTTAAGTACATTTACTACTGATGGTGCTACTACTATTATGTATATGTTTGATACTTGTTCATCTTTAAAAAGTTTAGATATTAGAAATGCTAGTTTGTCTTCAGTTAGTAAAAATACTAGTGCTTTTAATACAGTTAATAGTAATGTTGTAGTGTATGTTAAAAATGATACTGAAAAAGAATTTATTATAAATACTATAAAAAACATCATTTCTGATAATGTAATAGTAGGTTAAGAAGATACTAGTTATCTTTCTTTTTATTTGGAATTATCTTGGTTAGAAAGTATTTCACCGCGAATATGATATCATATTATTATTTATTCCTAGACTATAGAATAGGCTAGGAATGACATGAAAATACCTTGGATTTTCATGGAAGGTAGTATTATTTTAATAAATTTACATAGAATAGATAGGAAATATTTAAAAAATACTTGACTAATATTTTTAAAAATGATATATTATTGTTGCTGGTATTTTTAGGTTTTGTCATGGACAAAACTTATATTAAATATAAAAAATGAAACACCAGGATATGTGTAAGAAAGGAGTGAGAAAATGCCTACAATTAACCAATTAACTAAGAAACCTAGAAGTAAGAAAGTAAGAAAGAGTAAATCTCCAGTATTATTAGTAGGAAAAAATAGTATTCAAAAGAAACAAACTGTACAAGTATCACCTCAAAAAAGAGGAGTATGTACAAGAGTTGGTACTACAACACCTAAGAAACCAAACTCAGCATTAAGAAAATATGCCAGAGTTAGATTATCTAATGGTATGGAAGTTACTTGTTATATTCCAGGAATTGGACATAATTTACAAGAGCACAGCGTTGTTTTAATTAGAGGTGGTAGAGTAAAAGACTTAATCGGTGTTAGATATCACATCATTAGAGGTACTTTAGATACTGCTGGAGTTCAAAATAGAAAACAAGGTAGAAGTAAATACGGTGCTAAAAGAGAAAAGAAATAATTAAATAATAAATAATATTAATGGAAGGAGGATTTAGACTATGAGAAAGAGAAGAGCAACTAAAAGAGATGTATTAGCAGATCCTATATACAATTCTAAAGTAGTTACTAAATTAGTTAACCACATTATGAAAGATGGTAAAAAAGGTACTGCACAAAACATTATATATGATGCTTTTGATATAGTTAAAGAAAAGACTGGCGAAGAGGCTATGGTAGTATTTGAAAAGGCTATGAATAATATTAAACCTGCTCTTGAAGTTAAATCAAGAAGAGTTGGTGGAGCTAACTACCAAGTACCAGTTGAAGTTAAACCTGATAGAGCTCAAGCTTTAGCATTTAGATGGCTAGCTCAATATGCAAGACTTAGAAATGGTCATTCTATGGCTGAAAATCTTGCTAATGAAATTATTGATGCCTCAAATGGAACTGGTGCATCAGTTAAGAAGAAAGAAGATACACATAAGATGGCAGAGGCTAATAAAGCATTTGCTCATTATAGATGGTAATTATTACTGTAATAAATTAATAAATGAAAGGAAAATGAATTATGGCTCGTGAAATAAGCTTAGAACATACAAGAAACATTGGAATCATGGCCCATATTGATGCAGGTAAAACTACTTGTACTGAAAGAATATTGTTCCATACTCATAAGATACATAAAATCGGTGAAACACACGATGGTGCATCGCAAATGGACTGGATGGAACAAGAACAAGAGAGAGGTATTACTATTACTAGTGCCGCTACTACTGCATTCTGGAAGGGTTATAGATTTAATATAATTGATACTCCAGGACACGTTGACTTTACTATTGAAGTTCAAAGAAGCCTTAGAGTACTTGATGGTGCTGTTTTACTTATTGATGCTCAAGCAGGTGTTGAACCTCAAAGTGAAACAGTATGGAGACAAGCAAATGAATATGGTGTACCTAGAATTATCTTTGCTAATAAGATGGATAAAATGGGAGCTGATTTCTATTTTAGTTTAGGTACTATTAAAGATAGATTAGGAGCAAATACTGCTGCTATGGAACTTCCTATTGGAGCTGAATCTGATTTTAATGGTGTAATTGATCTAGTTACTATGAAAGCATATCACTTTGATGGTAAACAAGCTGAAGATTATACTGAGATTGAGATTCCTGAAGATATGAAGGATAAAGCAGCTGAATATAGAAATATATTAATTGAAGCTGCTGCTGATTTTGATGAAGATTTAATGATGAAATATTTAGATGGTGAAGAAATTGGTGTTAGTGAACTTAAGAAAGCTATCAGAAAGGGTGTATTAAAGGCAGAATTCTTCCCTGTTATGTGTGGAACTGCTTTAGGTAACATGGGTATTAAGTTACTACTTGATGCTGTTGTTGATTATTTACCTGCTCCTACTGATATAGAAGCTATTGAGTGTACTGATATGAAAGGAAATGTAGTACTTAGACATCCATCTGATTCTGAACCATTTACTGCATTAGCATTTAAAATTGCTACTGATCCATTCGTAGGAAGACTTACTTTCTTTAGAGTATATTCTGGTACTTTAAAGAGTGGTTCTTATGTACTTAACTCTACTAAAGATGTTAAGGAAAGAATTGGTAGAATACTACTAATGCACGCTAATCATAGAGAAGAGATTCCAGAAATATATGCTGGTGAAATTGGAGCTGCTGTAGGTCTTAAGAATACTACAACTGCTGATACTCTATGTGATGAGAAGAAACCTGTTATCATGAAAGGTATGGAATTCCCTGAACCTGTTATTACTCAGGCTGTTGAACCTAAAACTAAAGCAGACCAAGAAAAGATGGGTATTGCCCTTCAAAAACTTGCTGAAGAAGATCCAACATTTAGAATGCATACTGATCCTGAAACTGGTCAAACTACTATCTCTGGTATGGGTGAGTTACACCTTGATATTATCGTAGATAGAATGAGAAGAGAATTTAATGTTGAAGCTACTGTTGGTGCTCCAATGGTTGCTTATAGAGAAACTATTACACAAACTGGTGAGTGTGAAGGTAAACATATTAAACAATCTGGTGGACGTGGACAATATGGACATGTTTGGATTAGATTTGAACCAAATCCTGAGAAAGGTTATGAATTTGTTGATAACATTGTTGGTGGTGTTGTTCCTCGTGAATACATCTCAGTTATCGATAAAGGATTACAAGATGCTATGCAAACTGGTATTCTAGCAGGATACCCTATGGTAGATGTTAAGGCTACATTATTTGATGGATCTTACCATGATGTAGACTCATCTGAAATGGCATTTAAGATTGCAGCATCACTTGCTTTAAAAGAAGCAAAAAACAAATGTAAACCTGTACTACTTGAACCAATAATGAAAGTAGTAGTTACTGCTCCAGATGAATATACTGGTGCTGTAATTGGTGACTTAACTGCAAGACGTGGTAAACCACAAGGACAAGAATCAAGAGGAAATGCTATTGCATTTACTGCGATGGTACCACTTGCTGAAATGTTTGGTTATGCTACTAGTTTAAGAAGTTCTACTCAAGGTAGAGGTAACTATGTAATGGAACTTGACCATTATGAAGAAGTTCCAAAATCAATTGCTGATGAAATCATCAAAAAAAATGGTGGAAATTAGTAAAAACACTTGAAAAAATACAATAATATGATAAAATATATATTGTAATATTAAAGAAAGAGAGGAAATTAAAATGGCAAAAGCTAAATTTGATCGTTCAAAACCACACGTTAACATTGGTACAATTGGCCACGTTGACCATGGTAAAACAACATTAACTGCCGCTATTACAAAAGTTTTAGCTGCTAAAGGTGGAGCTGAATTTATGGATTATGCAAATATCGATAAAGCTCCAGAAGAAAGAGAAAGAGGTATTACAATCAACACTGCACACGTTGAATACCAAACTGATAAGAGACACTATGCTCACGTTGACTGTCCAGGACACGCAGACTATGTTAAAAACATGATTACTGGTGCTGCTCAAATGGATGGAGCAATCCTAGTTATTGCTGCAACTGATGGTCCTATGGCTCAAACAAGAGAGCACATCTTACTTGCTAGACAAGTTGGTGTACCTAGAATGGTTGTATTCTTAAATAAATGTGATATGGTTGATGATGAAGAATTATTAGACCTAGTTGAAATGGAAGTAAGAGAATTACTTACTGAATATGGATTTGATGGAGACAATACTCCAATCATTAGAGGTTCTGCTCTTAAAGCTCTTGAAGGAGATCCTAAGTATGTTAAGGCTATTGAAGACTTAATGGATGCTGTTGATGAATGGATTCCAACTCCTGAAAGAGATAATGACAAACCATTCTTAATGTCAATTGAAGACGTATTTACTATTACTGGTAGAGGAACAGTTGTTACTGGTAGAGTTGAAAGAGGACAATTAAAACTTAATGATGAAGTTGAAATCGTTGGTTTAAAAGATACTAAGAAAACAGTTGTTACTGGTATTGAAATGTTTAGAAAACAACTTGACTATGCTGAAGCTGGAGATAATGCTGGTGTATTATTAAGAGGAATCGATAGAAGTGAAGTTGAAAGAGGACAAGTTCTTGCTAAACCTGGAACAGTTCATCCACATAAAAAATTCAAAGCACAAGTTTATGTACTTTCTAAAGAAGAAGGTGGAAGACATACTCCATTCTTTACAAACTACAGACCTCAATTCTATTTCAGAACTACTGACGTTACTGGTGTAGTTACATTACCAGAAGGAACTGAAATGGTTATGCCTGGTGACAATGTTACTATGACAGTTGAATTAATTGCTCCAATCGCAGTTGAAAATGGTACTAAATTCTCTATTAGAGAAGGTGGACACACTGTTGGTGCTGGATCAGTTACTGAAATTATTGAATAATTAAATTAAAGATACTCGTTTGAGTGTCTTTTTTCTTGCCATTTCAACCATAAACAAGTTTATGTTTTCCATGGTATGAACAAGCCTTGTTGTCTTGTTCATAACGATAATATTTTAACTCTTTTAGTTATTCACCCCGAATATGATAGGCCTACTGAGACTCCAATATAGACTAAGAATTAGGCTTGATTGGACATGAAAATACCTTGGATTTTCATGAAAGGTGAAAAAAATATTGACAAGTAAATAAAATTGACATATAATAAGTTTAGTTAAAACAAAGGAAAGAGACGGTATAGTAAAATAGTTGTAGAGAGCTAATGGCTGGTGAAAATTAGTATGATGGTTACTATATAGATCACTCTTGATGTGTTTTTCTGAATATTTTAGGAAAAACCGGAAGTAGATTCCGTTATCAAAAAGAGAGCACTTAAGTGAAGTAAGGTGGTACCGCGGTTGTTCGTCCTTATAAGCTAGTGTTTTTTTGTTTTATAAAATAGAAAGAAGGAGAGAAAGATGAATTATAAAGAGACATTGTTAATGCCAGAGACAAGTTTTCAAATGCGTGGAAACTTACCAGAAAATGAAAAATTACAAAGAGAAAAATGGGAGGAAATGGACTTATATAATAAAGTAAGAGAAAAGAATAAAGGTAAAACACCATTTATCTTACATGATGGTCCTCCATATGCTAATGGTAATATTCATATAGGTCATGCTATGAATAAGATTTTAAAAGATTTTGTTAATAGATATAAGATGATGAGTGGATATGATATGATTTATATTCCTGGTTGGGATACACACGGTCTTCCTATCGAACAAGCTGTCACTAATAGTGGAATAGATAGAAAGAGTATGGGTAAAGCTGATTTTAGAGCTTTATGTGAAAAGTATGCTTATGAACAAATAGAAAAACAAATGAGTGGTTTTAAAGAACTTAATGTTTTAGCGGATTGGGCTCATCCTTATATTACTTTACAAAAAGAAATGGAAGCTAGACAAATAGAAGTATTTGCTGAAATGGCTAAGAAAGGATTAATCTTTAAGGGATTAAAACCAGTATACTGGAGTCCATCTTCAGAGTCCGCTCTTGCTGAGGCAGAAATTGAATATCATGATCGTAAAGATCCTTCTATCTTTGTTGCTTTTCCAGTAGTTGAAGGTAATGATAAAGTAAAAGAAGGAGATAATCTAGTAATATGGACTACTACTCCTTGGACACTTCCTTGTAATACTGGTATTGCTATTAGTGATAAATTTGATTATGCTAAAGTATTAGTAGGAGATAAATACTATATTGTAGCAAATGAATTACTTGATTCATTAGCAAAAGAATTTAATTGGGAAAACTATGAAGTAGTAGATGTTTTCTCTGGTAGTGAATTTAAAGGCGTTAAATATAAACATGTATTTATGGATAGAGTTGCTCCAGTAGTAGATGGTTTCCATGTTACATTAGATGCTGGTACTGGTCTAGTACATATTGCTCCGATGTATGGTGCTGATGACTTTATTATTGGTAAAGAATATGGCTTAGAAATGGTAAATGGTATCGATGATCAAGGTGTATTAAATGAATTATCTGGTCCATTTAATGGTTTATTCTTTGAAGATGCTAATAAAGCGGTTACTGTTAAGTTAGAAGAACTAGGAGTACTTTTAAAATTAAAGTTTATTACTCACTCATATCCACATGACTGGAGAACTAAGAAACCTATTATCTTTAGAGCTACTAAGCAATGGTTCTGTAGTATTGATAAGATTAGAGATGAATTACTTAATGAACTTGAAAATAATGTTAAATTCCATACTGAATGGGGTAAAAAGAGATTATATAACATGATTCATGATAGAGGAGACTGGTGTATTTCTAGACAAAGAGTATGGGGAGTACCAATTCCTATCTTCTATAACGAAGATGGTAGTGAAATCGTCGACTATGATGTCATGATGCATGTCGCAGACCTATTTAGAAAATATGGTTCAAATATCTGGTTTGAGAAAGAAGCTAAAGACCTTCTACCAGAAGGATATACAAATCCTGCTAGTCCAAATGGTAACTTTACTAAAGAAGAAGATATCATGGATGTATGGTTTGATTCAGGTTCTACTTGGAATGGTGTATTAATAGAACAAGGATTACCATATCCATCAGATATGTATCTAGAAGGATCAGACCAATATCGTGGATGGTTCAATAGTTCATTAATCTGCGGAGTAGCAGTAACAGGTAAAGCACCATATAAAGAATTAGTATCCCATGGCTTTACTTTAGATGGTAATGGAAATAAAATGAGTAAGAGTCTTGGTAATGTAATAGTACCAGCAGATATGGTAAGATTACATGGATCAGATATCTTAAGATTATGGGTTGCTTCAACTGATTATACTGAAGATGTAAGAATTAGTGATGATTTAATTAAACAAGTAAAAGAAAGTTATCGTAAGATTAGAAATACTTATAAGTTTATGTTAGGAAACTTAAAAGACTTTAATTATACTAAAGATAGTGTTAAATACAAAGATATGCCATACTATGATAAATATATGATGAATGAATTAAATAAATTTACTAAGAATGTTCTAGAAGAATATAATAATTATAACTTCCAAAACGTATATAAATTAGTTAATAACTTTGTATCATTCACATTATCAAACTTCTATCTAGACTTTACTAAAGATATTCTATATATCGAAAAATCAGATTCCCTAGTAAGAAGAAGTGTACAAACAGTACTATATAACATTCTAAATAATGAAGTTAAATTACTTGCTCCTATTCTTCCATATACTAGTGAAGAAGTATATAGTTTACTTCCACATACTGAAGAATCAGTACATCTAACAGATATGCCAGAAGTAGTAACATACTCTGATAGTACTGAAGTAGAAGAATTATTTAACTTATTCTTTGAACTAAAAGATAAAGTAAATAAAAAACTAGAAGAAGCAAGAAATGAAAAACTAATAGGTTCTGCTCTAGAAGCCGTAGTTAAGATTAACTTAGATCCAAAATATAATGAAGTAAAAGAAAAATTAGGTTCTTACTTACATCAATTATTTATTGTATCTAAAGTAGAATATACTACCGATGGAGAAGAAGTAGTAGTAGAAAAGAGTACTGGTGAAAAATGTAATAGATGCTGGAACTATGTTGATCACTTAAATGGTGATATCTGCGATAGATGTCATAATATTATAAATAGTTAATAGAATATATATAAGCAGTATCAAAAATGATACTGCTTTTTTGGGAGGAAACATGATAAATGAATATAATTATGAAGTACTTAGTAGAGAAGAATTAGAAAGAAATTTTAAATTAATGAAAGATAATAATATAGAGGTAAGAGAAACAATAATATTACATAATATTAAATTAGTCTTCTATAGGTATTATAAAAGATTTAGTAATACTAATATGAATATGGAAGATATTGTTGCATATGGTATGATTGGACTTATAAAGGCAGTGGATACTTTTAGACTAGATAAAAAATGTACTTTTACTACATATGCTAGTAAATGTATTGATAATGAGATACTTATGTATATTAGAAGAGAATCTTATAGATATGTTTCATTAGATAATACAATAGGAGAAGATGATCTTACACTTAATGATTTAATTATTGATCCTTTAATAAATATAGAAGGGGATTATATGGATAAGGAAGAAATTAAAGATATAAATGGTGTAATTAATTTACTAAATAGTAAAGATAAATGTTTATTTAATTTATATTTTAGGGATGGTTATTCACAAATAGAGATATCTAATATATTAGGTGTATCACAGTCTTATATTTCAAGAAGAATTAAATTGTTAGTGGATAAATTAGAAGAATTATTATATCAAAAAGGTATAATAGTAAAATCTAAAGTTAAAACTAAATCTATTGGATATAATAAAAAAATTGTTGTGTAAAATTTATGTAAAGACTATTGCAATTATTCTTAATATGCTATATCCTTATATCATAAGGGAGTGTGATAATAGTGATTTATCCATCAATTGATAAAATTTTAAATATTGTTGATTCTAAATATGCTTTAGTATACGTTGTATCAGATAGGGCAAAGCAAATGACGAAGACTGGCTACTACCAAAAGCCTATAAAAGAATATAAATGTAAGAAAAATATTGGTAGAGCTCTAGAAGAAGTATATGATGGATTAATTCATATTGAGAAACATTAAGTTTCTCAATTTTTTTCTTGAAAAAGAAGTGAAATTAATGTATACTAGATATAGAATGTGAGTGATTTATATGTATATTTTATTAGAGGCTTGTCAACACCCTGGGGTATTGAGAGTTATATATTTTGCATCTCTTATTTTAGATATAGTCTTTACAGTTCTTCCAATAGGACTTATAGTAATGTTACTTGTTGATTTTAGTAAGGCAGTAATAGTTAGTGATGAGAAGACCGTTAAGGGAACAAAAATAGTTATACAAAGAATAATTAATGCCATGATTGTATTTTGTATACCATGGATAGTTAGTGTATTTATGTCTTTACTTAATGGTGCTGGATTAGGTGAAGGTTATACTGAATGTTTAGAGAATGCTAGAAGTGGTAATCTTGATTATTATGATAAACTTCTTGAGGCAGAGGAAAATAATAAAGGAAATAGTGGTAATAATGGTAACAATGGTGGCAATGATGATACAACACTTACTGTACTTGAAAAAGCTGCAAATAAATTAATTGAGGTTGCTGGTTATGAAGTTGGTAATAATAATAATAGTGGAAAATATGGTAATTCTACAGATGAATGGTGTGAGCAATTTACTAGATGGGCTTTAAGTAAAGTTAATTTGCCAAGTAGTAATCTTTATAATTATTTAGCTATTAATAATCCTAATGTAGATATTAGTGGTGATGGTGCAAGTGCTTTATGGCCGGCATTTCAATCAAGTAACAATAAATCTATTAAATTATATATATCAGAAGCTTATGGGGGAAATTATGTTCCTAAAAAAGGGGATATTATATGGTATCAGTGGAAATATGATGGCGATTGTAGAAGTAACTTTGGTGAATGGGATGGAATTACACGATGTGCTGACCATGTTGGCATTGTAACCGGTTCAGATGCTGAAAATGTTTATACTATTGAAGGTAATACTAGTAGCAAAGATTATCCTAACCAAAGGGTTGTTGCTAAAAAAGAAAAAAAATTAGACAACGATGAAATAGTAGCTTATGGTTCTTGGTATTAATAAAGGGTGATATTAGTGAAAAAGAAAATGTTAATAATGATATTAAGCGTGCTTTTATTGACAGGATGCACAGTAAATTATAATTTAGAAGTAGAAAATAATTCATTAAAAGAAGTTATTTATGGTACTGTAACTAAAGAAGAAACTACAAATGATGCAAATAGTACTGCCCCTAATATAGTAAATGAATTGATTTATAGCGAAAAAGTTCCGTTAGCGGAAGGCACTAGTGCATATAATAGAGAAATATATGAAAATGGTAGTGATATTAATTATAAGTTTAGTTATAACTATGATATGAGTGATTTTGAGAGTTCATCTTTGATTAATACCTGTTTTGAAAATCACGAAATTGTTGATTTGGGAGATTATTATAGTATAAAATTAAGTGGAAACTTCTACTGCTTATATAGTAAAAAAATAAATATAGCAGTAACTAGCAATTTAAAAGTAGCATCAAATAATGCTGATAAAATAAAAGATAATACTTATATATGGACTATTGATAAAAATACTACCGATATAGAATTAGTAGTAGATAAGGATACTCCATATACTAAACCAATAAAAAGAGGAATAAGTAGTACCTTTAGAATAGTATGCTTTATAGTATTAGTAGTATTATCATTATTAGCATATATATTATATAAAAAGAAAAGTAATAACGAAATTTAAGTTATTACTTTTTGTTATTTATTTCTTTTTCTTACATATATATTATTGTAGAAGAAAGGAATGATAAAATAGTTATGGAAACAATTAAAGTTTCATCTAAGTCGGAGCCTAATAAAGTAGCAGGAGCTCTTGCTAATGTATTTAGAGAAAAAGGAGTAGTAGAAGTGCAAGCAATAGGAGCAGGAGCACTTAATCAAGCTATAAAAGGAGTAGCTATAGCAAGAGGCTTTGTGGCTCCATCAGGAAAGAATTTAGTATGTACGCCAGCCTTTATTGATATTAATATTGATGGTGAAGAAAGAACCGCTATTAAGTTAATCGTAGAAGCTAAATAGCTTCTTTTAATTTTTCTTTAGTTACTTTTGACATAGAATGAGTAAACCTGCTTTTTTTAGTATTACATATTTTAAAAAAATTATAAATATATTTGGATTTTTATAATTATTATAGTATAATAAACTAAAGGATGAATAATATATGTCTAAAATTGACAAAAATAAGAAAAAAATTATTGCTATTATATCTGGTATTATATTAATTGCTATAATTGTTTTCTTACTATGGTTTTTCAATCGAAAGTTTGATGTCACTTTTGATTTGAATAATGGTACCAAAGAAGAAATCATTAAAGTTAAATATCACCAAACCATTAACGAAAAAGATATCAAAGATCAAAAAGACTTAGGAGAATCGTTTATTGCCTGGTATGAAGTAGTTGGTATTAAAGGAAAAGAAGATGTGTTAGCAGATAAACCATTTGATTTTAATACTAAAATTAATAAGGCTATCAAACTAAAAGCTCTTTACGAAGGAAAAGTTGAAACAATTACTATTACTTTTGACTCTAAAGGTGGTAGTGCTGTCGATCCCATTACTATTAATAAAGGTACTGAACTTATCCTTCCAAAAGATCCAACATATGCTGGTTATACTTTTAAAGGATGGTATGATATAAATGAAACTCCAATACATAATAATGCTCTTCTAGAAGAAGATACTACTCTATATGCTAAGTGGGAGAAAATATCTGAGACTAAACCTGAACCTAAAAAAGAGGAAAAAATATCTTTATCCTTAAGCCGAGATACTCTTCATGTTAATGGTATTAAAACCGCTACTGCTGCCGCTATAGTTGAAAACTCTAGTGGAAAAGTTACTTATTCATTAAGTGATACAAACTGTATGACTATTAATGAAAATACTGGTGTTATTAGTGTTTCTTCTAATCCTAAAAATTGTTCTAATGGTGCTAACATTACGGTAACTGCCAAAACACCTGGGGGAAAAAGTGCAACAGCTACCATTTATTATGAAAAAGATTTAGTCTTAACTCATGACGGCAAAACTTATACCCAAGATGATACAACCAGTGGTAAATCTTCAACCTTCACTGTTAATGCTAATCAAAATGTTAGTTGGAATATAGATGCTGCTGTAAAGCCATCATATCGTTACACTTATAACGATTACAAAAATAAAACAGCTACATCTGTAACTGGTGGATATACCATTGATAGTATCGTAGAATCAACTGGTGCTATTAGCAAAATAACCACTGATGTCAAAGTAACCGCTACTACTAAAGCTGAACAAAAAATATCTTTAATAATAAAACAGTATGTAGCATAAAAATTACTAATTTTATAGTTAATATAATAGCTAGTATCTTTATTACTATGTATTATATATGTCATTAGTTATGAAATTCATCAAATGTTTACTTCTGGTAGATCATTTCAAAAAGAGATGTCATAATTGATAGTATGGGTTCAATTACTGGTATATATATATTTAAATTACAAAGGAAAAGAAAATAATGGTTCAATAAATTCTGATGTAAAGTTGAACTGAAAAAACTATAAAATATAGTGTGGTGTTGGTGCTGTCAGGAAATTAAATAATTAATTTCTTGACAGTTCTTTTTTGCTTTGAAGAAGGAAATGTTTTCTTTTTTAAATTGTGTGAGGTTCATACTAATCAAGCTAAGAATGGAAATAAAAAAGCAGTTCTTCATTATCAACTGAAAATTGATAAAGACAAAAGGTATAATTTATCTTTGTCTCAATTATCTCTTCTTTTTAAGAGTAACAAGCGGATTTGTGGCTCCATCAGGTAAAAATTGGTTTTTACACCAGTATTTATTGATATTAATATTGATGGTGAAGAAAAAGCCACTATTAAATTGATAGTGGAAGCAAAATAAATTGTTATTAAAAAGATAAATAAGACTTAACAAGGAAGACTATTTGGCTTCCTTGTTCCTCTTAAGACTTCCGGCTTAAGAGGCAATAAAAAAACTAATTCATTTCTGAATTAGTGATATACAATATTGGTACGGACAAATAGTATATCCGAAACCTTAGGAATAGTTGATAAACAACTAATCATTAAAATAATTATAACATAGAAAACTGTTATTGTAACATTTTTTTATCTACTTTATAAAATTATTTATCTTTTTCTATAAAACCATTAGCAACTGTTTTTAAAAATGTATCTTCGATATTATGATACTGAACAATGCTAGTTTCAATATTTTTTAGTCTTTTTTCGATATTTTTAGATGTTCTTTCTATTTTTTCATTAACTTGTTTTAATTCATCAATTTCAGAAATATAAACTAAAAATCTAGAATATTGTTCGAAATCTATTTCAGTATTCTCTTTAAATGTTTTAATACCATTTAATTTTTTGTATTCATAATTAACTTTAAGTTTTTTCAATTCAAACTTATTCAATATATCAGGAACAATAACTCCTAAGCAAACAATCAATTCTTTGCCAGGGAAAATAGTTAAGTTATTTACAGTATTATCATTTAAGTATTTTTTGTCTCTTTCATCTAATTGATTTATAAAATCTTCATCATAATGTATATGTGTTAAAACTAATGGCACCTTTCCAACATTTCTTAATACTACACATGTAAGATTAGATCTTACTAATTCAAATGTAACTTGTAAATATGGTCTATTTTCATTATGCTTATCTTTAAGCAAAATAAAGATAGTTATCCATGAACCAATAAGAGCGACTAAACTTATTATATCTCCCCACGAAAACGAGTTTAGTCTATCTATACTTTTAATTAATTCATCAATTTTACTTTCCATTTAAGAATTCCTCCTACATCAAAAAAGAGCATAGTATTTCTTATTAATTAATCTTTACTAGCCCTTATTTATTTCTTTTATAATTATCTTATTATTAGTGATTTTTCACCAACTACTTGTTGTCTATTTTGTCTTAACTTATCAGTTACTACACGAGGCGTATGCGATAGTGCATAATATTTACCATTAATAACTTCATATGTTCTAGCAGTTGATTCATTATAAGAATATTCAACAGTAGAATTTTCAACTTCTTTTTTCTTATTTGTTAATAATTCTTTAACATATTCACTAGAAAATCCTAATTCATCTGGAAATGCAATTTTTTCTGATAGGATAAGGTAAGCTAAATTAGATTCAAATACTTCTAACTCATTTTTAGCACTAAATAATCTCTTGCGTTCTTTCTCTAATCCTAATGCAGATTTTTTAATTAAGCTATCAATACCAACAAATTTGGAAACTGATAATAATTGCGCTACAAAATTGTATTTTTTACTTGCAGAATCATATTTTTTTTCAAGACCATGTAATCTTTCTACACTAAAATCATCTATTGATTTATTTAAAAAATAAGCATTAGCAAAGTTTTCATCACCAATTAAATTAGTAAAATGTGTATTTATTCTATTTGTAATTATCATACAAAGACCCCCTTTGAATGCCTTATATGATATCATATAAGTCCATTTTTGTCAAGTTTAACGTTCTAAATCATCTTTTTCTTTACTTAAATCTAGTTCTTCAACGTCATCATCTAATATATTATCATCATACATTTCATTAACTACATCAATGTATTTATCATCTTTATCATACCAACTGTGAAGTTTAACATGTAAGAAAGATATTAATTTATTAAATTTATCTTTCCAGTAATCTAACATATTTTTTAAATCTTGTATTTTAGATTTTAAAATTGATATTTCATTATCCTTTTCCTTAATCGTATCATTTAAAGTTTTAACTCTTAAATTAAGTGCTTCTAATCTTTCTTTTTGTTCTGGTAAACTAAAACCTTCTTTAGCTTGATCTTCGGTAGATACTCTTACGGAACACATATACCGTATTATTTTAAAACATTAGATATAATAAATTTTGATTACAAAATAAATACCAATATTACTATTGGTACAAATATAAAACAAAAAAAAGTCCATATTGATAAATTAGTTATAACTTTATCAGTAGGACTTTAAAATAGTATATTTCAAATTAAAACAATAATTGTTGAATAAAAAAACTACTAGTAATTAAATAAGTCTAGTAGTTTTATAATGTTTTCTTTTTAACAGGACCATATATATGGCCTTCATAATAAGTTATAGGTCTTCCTAATTTTTCTTTATAATCTGATACAGAATCTATAATATTTTCATCTATTGTTGAAGCATTTTCAAAATCAACTTTAGTATCAATATTTATTTCATAATCAAAATCACTAAAATATCCCCTTATCAATTTTTTATTTGCAATAATTTCTTCCTTGGTTAAAAAATCTGCTTTTAACTTTTCATATAATTCAACTCCTACATGCGACATATGTAAATTACCATCGGCATAAATTTCTACAAAAACTCTGTTATAGTATTTTCTGGAATTATCTAGTCCTTCTTCTCTTGAAGGCAGTACTCTAAAGAAACAATCATCTAAAATTGAATAAAATAATCTTTCGTTATTATGCTCAACTATAATACCTATAATATTTTTAATTCCCCCCATTGATCTATAAGAATCAGTTTCTACTAGCCAAGCGGAATTTATTTTTTTTGTTGGATAATATTTATTCATAGATTATACCTTCTTTATACTTTTCTATACATTTTTGACTAGGTTTATATAAATTACTAGGCAAAGCATTTAAATCAAACCATTTCCATTCTAATATAGTTTCTGGTTCCATAGTTTTTACTTCACCAGTATATTCTCTTACTATAAATCCAGCAGTAACGTAATGGGCGGTATCAGTCATATCATCTGATATACATAAAAAATCTAATTTTGTTGCTTTTAAACTTGTTTCTTCTTCCAATTCTCTTTTAGCAGCATCAATTAACTTTTCCATAAATTCTACTTTACCACCAGGCATAGTCCAAGTTCCTTGGCCTTGTAATTCACTACTAGCTTTTACTTTATCAGGATTTCTTAGTCCTAATAATATTTTGCTTTCTCTTAATACCATTATTCCAACACCTAAACCGGGTTTCATAGTAACATCACCTCGATAAATATTATATCATTAAATCTTAATTTTTTAAATATTTTAACTATTAAAATTTTATATATTATTATTGCTATATATTTTGATATAAAAGTATTTACTCTATAAATATCAGTGTTTACAATAGTGAATGAAGATTATATACAACATTTTTACCGAAAAATATCAAACATTTTATCCTTATTGACTATAAATATTCAAGTGATACAATATAGTAGAATATGAAAAAATTGTATCTAATGGTGCTACTTTTATTGTAAGTAGTGCTTTTTTCATATTCAAATTCCTACATCTTTATCAGTAATTTTTTTCAAAATTATGGCCGAACTTTAGGCTATAAATAAGCCAAAATATCTTTGAAATTTAGCCGAAAACAGAAATTTTTACTATTTAAAAAGTGTGTACGATTGTTATACACCCCTTATTTTATGGAATATAAAAGTTAACGATTGTATAACAATATTTTGAAATGTAAACACTTGTGGTTTTACTAAACCCTTATGAAATAAGAGAAAACTCACCACTAGTGAGTTGTTTGTAAACAGGTCTTATCCTGCTTTATATAGAGTATTAAATTATGGTCGAAGATTTTAAAAAAGTGCTTGTTTTAATGGCCAAAGTTATAGCCGTAAATTATATTATTTTTAATAATTTTATGGCCGATAGTTTTATTAAATTTATAGCTATATCACTAGCTATTTTTTTGGGGCTGTATTTTAAATTAAAGCGCGTTATAATCTATTTAAGTGATAAAAATAGAAAGTTGGTGCTGACTATGAAATGAATTGTTTAAGAATTAAAGGGGGTAATAATTTATGCAAGAAAGAAGAAATAAATGTAATGAAAAACTCAAAATTTATGTAGCAGAACTTGCTATGTTAGAATTTATAAAAGATAATCATTTAATTAATGATAATGAATATAAAATAATCAAAAATAAAATTGAACTTGAATATGCAAAATATCAAACACTAAACAATTCAGATTATAGTTTTGCATAAATAATATTATTTGAAATATGCTATTGATTCAACAATTATAGAAAGGAATTAATGAATAATAAAGTTGAAGTAATAGCACCAGCTTCTAAAACAATGTGCTTAAAAAGTAATAAAGAAAGTAAATTAATACGTGCTTGTGCTTATTGTCGAGTTAGTACCGATAATGAAGATCAGAAAACGAGTTACGAATCACAACGAATCCATTATCGAAATTTTATAAAGGAAAATCCTAACTATGAATTTGTAGGAATATATGCTGATGAGGGCATCACTGGGACACAAATGAAAAAGAGAGAACAATTTAACGGGATGATGAATGACGCTTTAAATGGGAAGATTGATTTAATAATTGCTAAATCAATATCAAGATTTGCTCGTAATACAGTTGATACTTTAAATTGCGTTAGAAAGTTAAGAGAACATAATGTAGATGTATTTTTTGAGAAAGAGAATATCTATACATTAGGTTTATCTAATGAATTATTCTTAACTCTATATAGTGCTTTCGCTCAAGCAGAAAGTGAATCTATATCTGGAAATGTTAAGGCCGGCGTTAGAATGAAAATGAAACGTGGAGAATTAGTTGGTAAGTATGCTCCATTTGGATATTTGTATGATAAAGGACAAGATAAAATATATCCTGATGAAAGCAAAAAAGATATTGTTACTTATATTTTTGAAGAATATTCCAAAGGTGTAGGTTTTAGAACGATTGCTCTTAATCTAAATGATTTAGGAATACCTAGTCCAACTGGTCTGAAATGGTGTCATGCTTCTGTTAGAAGAATAATCATTAATGAAAAATATGTGGGAGATTTAAAGACTGGTAAATACTATTCAGATAATGTTATCTCTCATAAAAGAAAAGTCAATTATGGAGAAAAAGAACAATATTTTACTTCTAATCATCATGAACCAATTATATCTCGTAAATTATGGAATTACTGCCAAGCAATACTTGAAAAGCGAAGCAAGATAGTAAAACCAGATGGAAATAGAGACAAGTTTAGTCGAAAATATCCATTTAGTAGTAAAATCTATTGTGGTATTTGTGGAGAGCGATTTATCAGACGTTCTTACAAAATCAGAAGTAATGGAAAAGAAGTTGCTTATTGGATATGTAGAAGTCATAGAAATAAAATTGAATGTTCTAATTTACTTCACTACAAACAAGAAGAACTAGAAGATATATTTATTAAAGTTTATAATAAATTGATTGAAAATAAAGGTAACTATATAAATTCTTTTATCAAGAAGGTCAATGATACCTTACTAGACAATACTGATTATAAGAATTCTAATAAAATTAATGAAGAAATATCTAGACTTCAGAATCGGATTTCTAATTTAATTGATTTAAAACTAGATAATAAAATATCAAAAGAAATATTAGAGAGCAAAGAACTAGAAATTACTACTCAAATTAAAGAGTTAGAAAATAAACTTATTTCTAATCAAGATTTAGAACTAACTAGAAAACAAAAATTAGAACAAGTAGGCAATATCGTCAAAATTTTAAAAGAATATCCCGGACTTAAAAAATTTAATGAAGATATATTTAACAATTTAGTAGATAGAATTATAATCGGTGAGAAGCTAGATACTGGAGATGAATACTTATACAGAGTTAAATTTATCCTTAAAACAGGCGAAATGATGAAAGATAATCTGCCTAATAATACGTTAAAAATTGGTACTGATTTAGGACATTATGGGTTTAGAGTTAATAAGCAATTTCTTGAAAATAAAGAAGATAATGTGTCTGCCTATGTATTACGTAAGAACTCTTAAATATAAACCACATATTCTTTCTTCATCTTTCATATACTTCAACTCCTTTTACTAAAAAAGAGGAGACAATAGTATCTAGTAAAGTCTAAATACTACTGACTCCTCATTAAAATCAATATTATATATTTTAATTCTATCTTTGATTTTTATCATCGGTGTACCTCCATTTCTAGAGAATACCTCTTTCATTGGTTATATATAATATCATTTTTTTAAGATTTGTCAATTCCCTGATTATGGTATAAATAGTATTTAGATAGTTTTTAAATAATCTTCTAATTCAGATAATTTGATTTTATTAGATAAATTTTCAATAAAGACTTCGTTAGAATAATTAAATATTAAGAAAGTTTTATTTTTTATAATAATTCTATTTGGCTCAATATAAGTTAAATTAGTTTTATCAATCTTTCTTATGTTTCCATTGATAATTGTCGGTGTAGTTTTTGCAAACTCACATATTAGTTCTAATTTTTTTCTTAATGATTCTTCAATAGGTAATTCTTCTTTAATAATATTTACCATAATACCATCCTTTCTTCTAGGATAGTTTTTAACAACAAAAAAACTAATCCATTTCTGAATTAGTTATTTATCAAACTCGAAACTATAAAAGTTCGAGCAGAATTCCTCTTGGTAGCGAGAGGGGGATTCGAACCCTCGACCCTTCGGGTATGAACCGAATGCTCTAGCCAACTGAGCTATCTCGCCATCAAATGTAATACAATTATATTACATTTTTTTGATTTTGTCTAGTACTTTTTGATTATTTATATAATTCTTTTTTAAATAAGTCTAAATTATTATTCATAATAGTTATATAATCTTCATTTGAATCAGTTATTCCACCATCAGTAGATTCCATTGTGTTAATAGTTATAAGATCAACACCATAATTATCAACTAGGTTCTTACATGTTGGATTTGTTTTATTAGAAGAAGAAAATATATATTTTATTTCTCCATTTCTAATTAGTTTTTTTACTTCTGCTACTATATTTTCATTTAAATTATCATCTTCTTCTAGAGAGATAACTTTTAAATTGTACTTTTCTAAATATTTAAACATATCATTATCTACTACAATAGTTTTATATGGGGCAAGACTTATAGCTTCTTTTATATTAGCATCTAATCTTGATAAATTATATTTTAGTTCATTATATTTATTTTCTATACCAGTACCTTCATCATTAGATATTAGATAGGGGTTAGTTACATATTCTAATAGTCCATTTTTTGTATTCTGAGCCATCATTAAGTAGTTATAAGGGTTAAGCCATAATTCTGCTATATTATTATCATATGTCATACCCATGGATACATCTATTACTTTTAAATTCTTATTATAATTAATCATTTTAACAGCAAAATCTCTATCTTTATCTAGACTATTAAAAACAAATAAATCAGTATAAGAATATTCTTTTAATTTTTTATCAGATAATTCAAAATCTTTTGAATTGATACCAGATGGATATATACTATTTACAGTACTATGACTTCCATATAGACTTGTAATTAAGTATTTAATAGGGTAGTTGGTTGTATATATATTAATATCTTCCATACTATCTTTACTAAAACTACATCCAGTTAGGATGAATACTCCAAGTAATAATATTATAAATTTAATTTTTTTCATTTGATTGATTCCTTCTTTCATTCTTCTTACTATATTAATATTACTATATTTTTATTTTTTTGTAAATAATATTGATAAAAATTTTTATATATTGTATAATTAAATATGTAATAGGAGAATATTTATGAGAGAAATAATAAGAAATAATAGTAAGTTTATAATAGTAATGATAATAGTTATTATATTAGGAATAGTTGGAGTAACTGTCGCTATTAAAATTGGTAGTTTTAATCCTATTGGTTTAAATGTAGGGACTGCTACTATAGAGGCAAATATTACATATGATAGTACTGTAAATGAAGGTGCTGTTACTAGTATTGGTAAACTATATCCAATAGCAGATTCTAAGGTTACAGGGATAGATGTTTCTAATGATAATGTTATTAAGGTTAAATTTATGGTAACTGGAAAGAGTACTAATCCTGCTAATACTATATATGATGTGGCTCTTAGAAATATAAAAATGGAGTCTGAATTAAAAACTACTGATGTTAAATGGAGATTATATAAAAATGGTATTTTATTATCTAGTGGTAATTTTTCACCTAATTTTGATACTATGTCTAATAGTAGAATGGTTCTTACTGATACACAACAAGATTTAACTACTTCTACTGATACTTATGTATTCTTATTTTGGATTAGTGAATCTTGTACTGGAGATATTAAGACTTGTACTAGTAGTAATAATCAAAATAGATATATTAACAAGTCTTTTAGTGCTAAGATAAAGATTGAAGCTAGTACTAAAAGTAAAAAGTCTTTAACAAGAACAGTTGCAGCAGTAGGAGATGTAAATGCTGATGGAACAATAGATAGTAATGATCTTACTTTGTTATCTGGACATATAGCTACGCATACACCTTTAACTGAACAACAAACTATAAATGCTGATATTAATAATGATGGTGCAGTTGATATCAATGATAAAAATATTCTTGAAAGTTATTTAAATGGTACTAAAGTGTGTAACTTTCCATATGAATTTTGTTATTAGATATTAAGAAATCATAATTAAATGGTTTCTTTTTATCTTGTTATATGATGTTATTTATTGTATAATATTAGAGAAAGAAGGAATATTATGAAGACAGATGATTTTGATTATTATTTACCTGAAGAACTTATTGCTCAAGTACCATTAGAACATAGAGAAGAATCTAGATTATTAGTACTTGATAAGAATAATGGTAATATGATTGATGATAAATTTTATGATATAGTTAATTATTTGAATAAGGGGGATGTTTTAGTACTTAACGATACTAAGGTTATGCCTGCGAGATTGATTGGAGAGAAAGAGGAGACGGGAGCAGTTATTGAAGTATTGCTTCTTAAGAATATTAATGAAGATAACTGGGAATGTTTAGTTAAACCCGCTAAAAGGATTAAGGAAGGTACTATTATTTCTTTTGGTAATGGTAAACTTAAGGCTAAATGTACTAAGATTGGAGAAGATGGTATTAGAGAATTTACTTTTATATATGATGGTATTTTTTATGAAATATTAGATGAACTTGGTACTATGCCACTACCTCCATATATTAAAGTTAAATTAGATGATAAAGATAGATATCAGACAGTATATGCTAAAAATATTGGTAGTGCTGCTGCTCCTACGGCAGGACTTCACTTTACTAAGGAATTATTAAAAGAGATAGAAAATAAAGGCATAACTATTTGTTATATTACTTTACATGTAGGACTAGGTACTTTTAGACCAGTAGCAGTAGAATATGTTACTAAGCATAAAATGCATAGTGAATTTTATAGTATGACTAAGGAAGTAGCGGATACTCTAAATAAGGCTAAATTAGAAGGAAGAAATATAATAGCAGTAGGTACTACTACTACTAGGACATTAGAAACAATTATAAATAAATATAATACATTTAAAGAGTGTTCTGGATGGACGGATATCTTTATTTATCCTGGATATGAATTTAAGGGTATAGATGGACTTATTACTAATTTTCATTTACCTAAATCTACCTTAGTAATGTTAGTATCAGCATTTGCTAGTAAAGAAATAATATTAAATGCTTATAAACATGCAGTCGAAGAGAAATATCGTTTCTTCTCATTCGGAGATGCTATGTTTATCCATAAATAATTTAAGAAAACTATTTACAAACTACTAAAATTATTATATAATTTAGTAGTAATGCCAGCCTGGCGGAATGGTAGACGCGGTAGACTCAAAATCTACTACTAGTGATAGTGTGAGGGTTCAAGTCCCTTGGCTGGTACCAAAAGAATATAAAGAACTACTTGTGTGGTTCTTTTAATTATGGTATAATAGTTGTTACCAATCGAGAGGAGGAATGTTTGGTATGAGAAAGATAGATGAATTTAATTTTTTTAGAGAGTTATTTTTTGCTCTTAAGAGAGACGGAGTAGAAGAATATAATATTATGGAATTAGGTGAGCAATTATATCCTTATTTTGCATTTGGTGATTATGGTAAGATGTTTAAAGTTAAAACTAATGATTTGTTTAAAAGGGTTGATGTGAGTAGTATATCTGAAATATTTATAGATAGTACTAGAGAACTTAGACTTAATAATAATGGAATGTATAGACTTTGCCCTATGATGGTAGAAAAGTCTCCGATTAAGGAAGAACAAGCTATTATTATTCAGAATTTAGCAGATGCATTGGTTAAGTTTAAAACATTAGAGCAGAAATATAATGTAAAGTTTAGTGGATGCACTCCTAATTTAGTATATTCTTTAATAGGAGGAACGGGTAAATATATGGATATTAGTCAAATGTTAGTAACTGATACTGATAAAATTAAAACAACAGTAGATAAAATTAATCCATATGTGTTATATGATTCTCCAGTTGATGGTTCTCTTTGTAGATTAGAAAAGGGTGTTACTAGAAGAATAAAGTTATTAGAGGATGTTAATTATGTAATAGTACACAGCATGACTAAACTACATAAAGATGAATATGTTACTACTAAAATATATACAGGATGTGAAGATAAAGAATCTTTGGATAAGATAGTGACTATTGGAGAAGAAACGAAAAAAGATTTTGTAGAAGATATCAATGAATATCATTATACTAAACCAAAAATTTTAACTAAGAAATTAAAATAAGATATATGTACGATAGAGAAAAAGTTAACTACTAGTTTTTTCTCTTTTTAATTGCTTTATTTATAAGGAATTATATTTAAAATACACGAACAGTTAACTTGTATATTAAAATTATAAAATCAAAGAAAATTAAATAAATAAGAAACAATATATTTTACAAAATAAGAAAAAACAAAAAAATAATTTACAAATAAAATTAATAAAAATACATATAAAGCCTTTAAATATAAGTAATTATACAATATAAGATACAAAAATAATAATTTGATAAAAATATAAAAAATGCAAAAAATACAAAAACAGAAAAAGCAAAAAACTAAAAAAGCAGAAAAAATGTAAAAAATAAAAAATACGAACAAAAAGTATTGACAAAGATCTTTCTAGACTATATAATGGTATCTGTAAGGTAGGAGGAAGAAGTATGGTTGAAACTGAAGAAAAGTTAGAAACTATTGAAGTAGTTAAAAGAAATGGTAAGAAAGTAGAGTTCGATGGAACTAAAGTTGCTCTTGCTATTAAGAAAGGCTTTGATAGTATTTTAATTGAAGAAGATGAAAAAAAATATAGTGAGAAAGATATTCAAAAAGTATATCAAGCAGTTATTAAGAAGATAGCTAAAGAATATTTACCACTAGGAAAAATAAAAATAGAGGAAGTTCAAGACTTGATTGAAGATATGCTAAAAAAATATGATTATATTGATGTATATGAATCATTTTCAGAATATCGTCAAAGAAGAGCAGCAGCTCGTATAGCTTTTAGAGATGATAAAATTCAAGCTAAGCTGCAGAAGAGTATTGAAGGACTTGGACTTAAGTCTGCAAATGAAGAAGATAGCAAAAGAGAGAATGCCAATATTGATGGTAATTCTGCAATGGGTACTATGCTACAATTTGGTAGTACTATATCAAGAGTATTTACTGAGACATATTTAATGAAAAAGAAATTTGCCGAAGCTCATGATAATGGTGATATTCATATTCATGATATGGATTTTGAAGCCATGGGTACTACTACTTGTATGCAAATAGATTTGAATAAATTATTTAAAGGTGGTTTTTCTACTGGACATGGACATCTTAGAGAACCTAAAGATATTATGAGTTATTCAGCACTAGCAGCAATAGCTATCCAATCTAATCAAAATGATCAACATGGAGGACAATCAATACCAGCATTTGACTATTATTTAGCACCTGGTGTACTTAAAACATTTAAAAAGATGTTTAAACAAGCAGTATATGAATTATTAGATTTTACTGATTTTATTAGTTTTATAAATATGGATAGAGTAGAGAAAGAAATTGATAAGTTATCTAGTATTGATTTAGATATTACTATATTTGAACCTATTTATAAAGAGAGTACTGAAGTAAAGAGAATCTTTGAAAAAGCTTATGAAACAGCTTATAAGAAAACAGATAGGCAAACATATCAAGCTATGGAAGCATTTGTACATAATCTAAATACTATGCATTCAAGAGCGGGTGCTCAAGTACCATTTTCTAGTATTAATTTTGGTACTGATACATCACCTGAAGGTAGAATGGTTATTAAGAATTTCTTATTATCTGTTGATGCTGGACTTGGTAAGAATGAAACTCCAATATTCCCAATATCAATATTTAAAGTTAAGAAAGGTGTAAACTATGATCCAGAAGATCCTAACTATGATTTATTTAAATTATCATGTAAGGTGTCTTCAAAGAGATTATTCCCTAACTTCTCATTTATGGATTCATCATTTAATAAACCTTATTTTAAAGGGGACTATAATACAGAAGTAGGATATATGGGATGTAGAACTAGAGTAATTGGTAATGTTGTAGATGAAGACAAAGCAGTTACTCCTGGTAGAGGTAATTTATCATTTACTTCGATTAACTTACCTAGACTTGGTATTAAGCATGGTATTGTAAGAAATGATGAGACTGATATGAAGGGCTTCTACGAAGAACTAGGAGAACTAATGGATTTAGTTAAAGATCAATTACTTGAAAGATTTGAAATTCAATGTAATAAGAGACTTTATAATTTCCCATTCTTATTAGGACAAGGAGTATGGATTGATTCAGATAAATTAAAACCTAATGATAGATTAAGAAAGATACTTAAACATGGTACTTTATCAATTGGTTTTATAGGACTTGCTGAATGTCTTAAAGCTTTAATTGGTAAACATCATGGTGAAAGTGAAGAGGCTCAAAAATTAGGACTTGAGATTATTGAATTTATGAGAAATAGATGTGATGAGTATGCTAAGGAATATAAGTTAAACTTTACTTTGCTTGCTACTCCAGCAGAAGGTTTATCTGGTAGATTTATTAATATAGATAAAGCTGTATATGGTAAGATTAAAGGTGTTACTGATAGAGAATACTATACTAATTCATTCCATGTACCAGTATATTATAATATATCAATAGTAAATAAAATTAAGAAGGAAGGTCCATATCATAAATATACTAATGCTGGTCATATTAGTTATATAGAATTAGATGGAGATACTACTAATAACTTAGAAGCATTTGAAAAGATAATTAGATTAATGTATGAAAATGATATGGGATATGCTGCAATTAACCATCCAGTAGATAGAGATCCAGTATGTGGTTATGTTGGTGTAATCGGAGACGTTTGTCCTGGATGTGGTAGAAAAGCATATGAAGGTGTTCCAATAGAAAGAGTAAATGACTATAAAAATAGTTGTAATTGTTAAATAAAGAAAAGAGGTAATTAAAATGAAAGAAGAAACTAAAGAAAAATTAGTAGGTGAGGGTGTAGGTTTTGAAAGAATTAGAAGAATTACTGGATATCTAGTAGGTACTGTAGACAGATTTAATAATGGTAAAAGAGCAGAAGAAAGAGATAGAGTAAAACACGGTACTGAAGGATTACTATCTAATAAATAATGAAGATTAGACTTGCTAGTCCTGTTCTTATGTCTGATAGTATAGTAGATGGTGAAGGTATAAGAGCAGTACTATGGACACAAGGGTGCTTGCATAAGTGCCCTGGATGTCAAAATCCTCAGACTCATTCTTTTGATGATGGTTTTCTAATTGATATCGAAGAAGTTAAAGAACAAATTGATGCATTAGAAGGACAAGATGGTATTACTTTTTCGGGAGGAGATCCTTTCTATCAAGTAGAAGAATGTATAGAGATTGCTAAATATATTAAAAGCAAAAAGATGAATATATGGTGTTATACTGGTTTTACTTATGAAACACTTATTAAACTAGCTAAAGATAATCCTAAAATAATTGACTTTTTAAAACTTATCGATGTTTTAGTAGATGGTCCATTTATTTTAGAAAAAAAGAGTTTAGATTGTGTTTTTAGAGGTTCTACTAATCAAAGAATTATTGATACTAAGTTAAGTCTTAAAAATAAAGAAGTTGTTTTAGTAGATAAATATTATACTGAAAAGAAAACTAAAAATAAAAGAGATAGGATTTATATCTAATCTCTTTTTCTTTTGCCCACGCGGGCCTTAAATAAATTTAAGTTTTACGTGGTATAATAGAGTTTATATAATAGTCTCTATTATAAACAATTGTATGTATATATAAATTAAAATAAATAGTCATATTATATTGACTATTAAGTAAAATTATAGTACAATTATCTAGGTAACACCAATAAGGTGCGTCTCTCCAATTTCTTGATTATCTCAAGGGAGAGGAGTGATTCTATGATGAAAAGACCTTTATTAATACCCTTGGGGGTTTTGGAGGCTTGAGTAATGGAACTAGTCCTTGCATTTGCTTGGATTACTCTTATCACTATTATCTATATTGATAATATGATACACAGAAAATAAAAAAGATGGCACCCAGGGGGTGCCTTCATTTAAACAATGGAGAGAACACCTTCACACAAGGTGTTACCCATTTTTATTATGGATAAATTTCTCTTCCTGTATACATTTTATCAAATTTTAATAAAAATAGCAATACTTTTTCAAAATATATGTTCGTTTTTTAATAACATGTATATATTTTTTTATTTGGAATTATCTTAGTTAGAAAGTATTTCACCGTGAATATAATATCTTAATACTATTCATTCCTAGACTCTAGGCTAGGAATGACATTCTAAGATGTAAAGCTTAGAATGAATATAATAATAAATAGTTTACAAAATATATTAATATTGATATAATATACTAAAGTTTATAAATATAAAAGGAGGTAAATTATAAACTAGCGCCTGAACCATAATAAGGTTGACGAGGAGAGTAATTATCGAATATTCGGCGGATGTTACTCTGGGTTATATACTCATTAGATTATTATAAAAAACAAAATCAATATTGTATAACAAAATAATAATCATATATAAGAAAGAGGTAAAATATGTGTGGCATAGTAGGTTATGCAGGAAAAACAAATGTAATAAAAAATATAATGACAGGATTAAAATTCTTAGAATATAGAGGCTATGATTCATCAGGAATAGCCTATTTAGATAAAAATAATAATATCAAAATATATAAAAAAGAAGGTCAAATAAAAAACTTAGATCAAATATTAAATTATGAAGATGAAGCAAGTTTAGGAATATCCCATACCAGATGGGCTACTCATGGAGGAGTAACAGACAATAATGCTCATCCTCATAATCAAGGAAAAATAACATTAGTCCATAATGGTATTATAGAAAATTATGAAGAATTAAAAAAAGAATTAGAAAAAGAAGGCTATAACTTTAAATCTAGTACCGATAGTGAAGTAGCAGCAGCCCTAATAGATAAATTATATAAAGAAAATAAAGATATGTTAAAAATATTAGTTAAATTAAAAGAAATATTAAAAGGAAGTTATGCTTTTAATATCATAAATAGTGATATACCTAATAAAATATATGGTATAAGAAAAGATGTACCCTTAATAGTGGGAGTATCTGATCATGGTAATATGTTTGCTAGTGATATACCCGCTATCTTACATGTAACAAATAAATATATTGTATTAAATAATAATGAAATTGTAGAATTAGAGCAAGATAATATTAAATATTATAACAGTGAAGGAAAAGAAATAACTAAAGAAGTAAAAGAGTATGCAGGAACAATTGATAGTATAAGTAAAAATGGTTATGATCACTTTATGTTAAAAGAAATAAATGAAGAATCAGAAGTAGTAAAGAATATACTTAATTTATATACAAAGAATAATAAAATTAAAGATATCTATAATATTAAAAAATATAAAAATATTGATATAGTAGCTTGTGGTTCAGCATCTTTTGCAGGACAAATAGGTAAGTACTATATAGAGAAGTATGCTAATATTAAAACGGAAGTCTATTATGCATCAGAATATAGATATCAAAAGAATTTCTTTACTAAAGATACACTAGTAATACTAATATCTCAATCAGGAGAGACAGCAGATACATTAGCAGCTCTAAAACTAGCTAAAGAAAACGGTATTGATACACTGGCTATTGTCAATAGAAGAGATTCATCAATAGCAAGAGAAGCAGATAGTGTTATATATACAGAAGCAGGTATAGAAGTAGCAGTAGCTACAACTAAAGCATATCTAGCTCAAGTATTAATTCTTCTTTTATTAGCATTTAAAGATAATAATAAAGAAACAAAGTTACTTGAAGATCTTAAGTTGTTACCTAATTTAATTACTAAATATATAAATGAATACAATTATAGTAATATAGCAAATATCCTTAAAGATAAAGAACATATCTTCTATTTAGGAAGAGGTATTGATTACTATTTAAGTATGGAAGGTAGTCTAAAATTAAAAGAAATATCTTATATCCATAGTGAAGCCTTTCAAGCTGGAGAACTAAAACATGGTAGTATATCACTAATAGATAAAGATTTTGGAGTAGTATCAGTAGTTACTGATAAGACAATTAGTGATAAAACAATTAGTAATTTAAAAGAAGTAGCTGCTCGCGGAGCTAAGATTATTGCTATTACTAATATTAAAGATAATAAATTTGCTGATTATACTATATTAGTAGATGATTATGATGAAATATTAAATCCATTATTAGTAATAGTACCAATGCAAATGCTTGCTTATAATGTAGCAAAGTTAAAGAATTGTGATATTGATAAACCAAGAAATCTTGCTAAGTCTGTTACTGTTGAATAAAAGAAAGCTTATGGCTTTCTTTTATTATATAGTAAGTTTTTTTACTTTTTTATAATCTTTGCCGGCTTCATCCCACATCCCTTTATTATCAAAATAATTGTATCATACAATTTAATATATGTAAAAGAATTTATAAATATTAATAGAATTTATATTAACTATTATTTAAATATGCATAAATTATTATAGAGAGAGGAATGGTTATGAAGAAATATAAAATATGTGTATATGCTATATGTAAGAATGAAGAGAAATATGTTGATACTTGGTATAATAGTGTTAAAGAAGCTGATAAGATATTTGTATTAGATACTGGTAGTAGTGATAATACTTATAATTTATTAAAGGATAAGGATAAGGTTATAATAAAAAGGGAGGTAATATCACCATGGCGTTTTGATACTGCTAGAAACAGGTCTTTAGATATGGTTGATAAAGATACGGATATATGTGTTTGTATAGATTTAGATGAGGTGTTATTACCAGGATGGAGAAGACTACTTGAAGAAGCCTGGAAGGAAGATACTACTAGAGCATTATATACTTATAATTGGCGTCTAGAGAATGAGATACCATTAGTAAGTTTTTATTTAGATAAAATTCATAGTCGTAATGGTTATAGATGGACTCATCCAGTTCATGAAGTGCTTACTCCTGATATAGAAGAAAAAAAGATAATAATAAAAGATATAATATTAAATCATTATCCTGATCCAGAAAAGAGTAGAAGCAATTATTTACCATTACTAGAAATGTTTGTTAATGAGGATCCGGAAGATGATCGAAATATGCATTATTTGGGTAGAGAGTATATGTATTATAAAAGATATAATGCCGCGATTGATACTCTTATTAGACATTTAAATTTAAAGAGTGCTACTTGGAAGGATGAGAGAGCAGCTTCAATGCGCTTTATTGGTAGATGTTATAGTTATTTAGAAAGATATGATGAAGCTATTCTTTGGTATAAAAAGGCTATTAAAGAAGCACCATATTTAAGAGATGCTTATGTAGAATTGGCTCTTTTATATTATAATTTAAATGATTATAATAAGGTTATATATTATACTAATAAGGCCCTTAATATTAAAGATAAGAATATGACTTATATAAATGAGATATTTAGTTGGGATAGTACTATTTATGATATTAGAAGTATAGCCTTCTATTACATTGGTAAATATAAAGCATCTTTAAAAAATATTAATATTGCTATTACTATGAATGATAATGATGAAAGACTATTAAATAATAAAAAAATAATAGAGAGAAATATTTAAAATTCTCTCTATACTAATTTACTTTTAAAAATATTCATAGTATAATTATAAGAGATGTAAAAAGAGGTGTAGTATGGCAAATAAAAGAAAGAGAAAAAGAAAATTAAAACTATTTACTAAGGTATTATTGGTATTAATACCATGCTTTGCAATAGTTGGAATAGTATATGGTATAGATAGTAATAGAGTAAATGATAATAAAACTACCGATGTTAAATTAGATATTAAAACTAATGATAATGTTGTTAATGATAGTAATGAAGTTACTGGTAATACTACTGATGATAATGGTAGTGTAGACGAAGTAGAAGTAAATCCTGATGATATTTATGGTATATTAGAAAATATTGCTAAAAAAGATTATCGATATAAGGAAGTATTAGCAAATAAAGATATATATCCTGAGAAATTATTAGAAATGTTATCTCGTAATAAAGATATGATAAGCTATATGTATGACTTTGGAGATAAAAAAGGCCATGTTTATATTGATAATATTGGTAAAGTAACTAAAGGTGAATATCCTTTATTACTACAATATGACAAGAAATGGGGTTATGGTATTTATGGTGATAATGTTATAGCTGTTAATGGCTGCGGTCCTACATCACTTGCTATGGTAGTGGCAGGTTTAACTGGTAAGAATGATACTACGCCTTATGATATTGCAAAGTATTCTTATAAAAAAGGTTATTATACTGAAGAGTGGAGTACTAAGTGGGATTTAATGTCTACTGGTGTTGAACCATTTGGTGTAACTGGTAAAAAAATAGTTTTATCTAAACAAAATTTATATAATGAATTAAATAGTGGTCATCCTTTAATAGCAAGTATGAGACCAGGAGATTTTACGACAGTAGGTCACTTTATAGTGTTAACTGGTATTAAAGATGATAAGATTGTTGTAAATGATCCTAATAGTAAAGAAAGAAGTTCTAAGTTATGGGAGTATGATGTAATAGCTCCTCAGATAAAAGGATTATGGACTTATAGTTTAATAAATTAAAAGAACTAGAAAATTGTGGTTCTTTGTCAAATAATGGGTGAAAACCAAAAATGATAAAGAAATTTGAACGAAGCTGATGCTTAATAAGCATTGGCTTTTTTAATATATAATAAATTTTTGCATATCATTATTCTTGCTTTAAATCTTCTAAATGATCTAAAACCAAAGGCTATTCTTTTTAATACTTTGATAAAATTATTATTACCTTCAACGAAGCCATTATGATATGGATTAGATAATGTGTTTTTGATATGTAGTAAATAAATTTTTAGTGTTTTTATTGATGTTTTCATGTATTCTGATATGTTGTTGTGTTGTTCACTTAAGGTTGTTTCTAACAAATGATATTCATTATGTTTTAATGAATAAAGTAATGATTGATATACTTCATATGTTTTATTTAATTCTTTGTCTATATTTATTAAATAATCAACTACGTCAGACTGCGTCATCATTTTGTCAAAACACCAATATTTTTTCCATCTAGTATTATCTAGTTCATCTTGGAATTTTAATAGTAAACGCCAATATCTTTTAAGCTTATTGTAATTCTTTTTATCTTTTTTCATAATTTTGATTCTTGTTTTATTTAACGATGTTAAAATTAAATTAATTAAATGAAATTTATCAATAATAATATTTGCATTTGGAAACATTACTTTAATAAGAGAAACATAAGGCGAATACATATCAATAACAATTAATTTAACTTTACTTCTTGCTTCATGAGTATAATAAGAAAAGTATCTCATTAAATTATTAAGTTTTCTATCTTCAACAATATCAATTGTCTTACCAGTTTTACCATCACACATATGAAAACTCATAGCCCCATCAGCTGATTTAACAGATTTAAATTCATCAAAAGATAAAATCTCGGGTAAATAATTTTTATATAATTTCTTACCTTCATAATAAGAGTCAATAACTCTTTCCACAGTATTTGGTGAGACTCTAAATCTATGTGCAATATCCACTTCAGAGATTTTCTTTTTAAGTTCTAATGCAATAGCATATTTAACTTGGTTAGATATGAAACAACCATCGTTAACGATTTTTGTTTTTGCAATAAACTTTTTATTACAACAGTGACATAGAAATCTTTGCTTATGTAATCTTAAAATACATCCGTGATTACAAACATCTAACATCAATATATCAGATGTGATAAAGCCATTTTTTTCATAGGTTTGTTCATTGTTAAATATACAACCACATCTAGGACAAAATTCTGGCTTATATGTTAGTTTTGCCTCAATGACTTTATAGTAAATATCACCAAACCTTTCTATTTTATAAAAATTTTGTGTCAAATTTATATTTTTGTCTTCAATATTTAGTAAATTTAGTATACAATATTCTTGTGACATGATTTAAAACCTTCTTTCTTTGTTTTTTGTTCAAATTTATTATATCAAAGAATTGGTTTAAATCATGCACTTTTTTTATTAAATAAAATTAGTGGATATTTTTTGACACCCACTAAATATTATAGAACCAAAATTGTTATCTAGTTCTTTTCTTAATTTTATTTACAGTATCTTTAACAATAGTACCTTGTTCTTTTTCTTCTATAAGAGTAAGTTCTTCATTTATACTATCAAGTGTTTCTCTTAAGCAAGCAGAGACTTCATCGTTTCCATATTTACATATAAAATCAGCATACTCAAATAATTTTCTAAGCTCATAGTCGTATTTATTTAATAGTTCTTTAACTTCATTAATAATTCTATTTCTTTCTTGAATACATTTTTCGTTTTCTTTATTATAATTTTTAGAGTTTTTTATATCGTTTTTAATCTTTTTAACGTCTTTAATTAATCCAATAAGTATATGACTATGTGGTGCAATATTAATACCTGAATATATTAATATTGCTAAGATTTCAAGGTATGCAAAATAACCCCAAAATACATTTTGATCGTATGTGAAATTATTCTCATCAACAGAAATCTTAGAAATAGTATAATATATATCATCATAGGTATCTATATAAGAAATAGTTTCTTTAAATTCTTTATGGGAATTTTTTGCAATTCCTAAGCCATCAAGATCAAGATTCATTATTTCTTGATTTGATAGATTGGCTATATTTCCTAGATCATAATCTGTAACATATCTATAGTAGCCCGCTAGTGCTTTACGATATGGTTCATATTTGGTAACATGAATACTATCTGTATAGTCGGTAGAATAAAATGGTTTGGTAGTAGTTTCACTATTATCTCTAGTATCATAGGTTGTAATAGTAGTACTTTTGGCTTTGCTATTTTTCTTAGCTAGCACTTCTGCTCCAAGATAAGCTCCTCCAAATAAAGCTGTAGTAATAGTAGTACTAAGAATAATACTAAAAATACTTTTAATATAATTAGTACTTTTTTGCTGTTTTTTCATCTTTTCTTTTTCATTTTCAATATTATTTGATATATTTTTTAGTCTTCGTCTATAGTTATGTAATTTTGTATTAATATCTTGATATAAAGGAATTAAATCTTTTACATCTTCAATATCTTCTTTTTGTTTGAATGGCTCTACTAGTAGTGATAATAATTCATAGTCTAAATAGTGGCTATTAATACCATTTAAATCTAGTATATTTTTTCTATTAAAAATATTGGTGTTTTTACTATCATTTCTCTCTAGTTGTTCTAATTCACTTGATATTTCTTTATCTAAATATATTGTGTGTATTTCATCAGTTATTAAGGCGTTATATAAATTTTTTCTTCCACATTTAATTTCTTCTTTTAATAAATAATAAGTAATATTGTAAATGGATTCAACTATATCTTTTTCAGTAGAATAATCCAAGGTGTTGGATTTCTTTAACTCATTTAAGATACTAATTAACTTAGGAGTTATTTCATCAAGTTGTTTAGATGTAATTTTATTATTTTTGATAATACTTTTTAATAGAGTAGTAAAAGAATTAACTTTAATATATATTTCATATTTAGATAATTCTTTTTGCATTACTTTAAGACTATTAATTGCTTTAGAATAGTTTGCTTCTAGATAGTCTACCACAAATGGTGAATCTAAGCCTTTTCTTAAATCTTCTTTGTTATTATTTCTACATGTTTCTTCAATGTCATATACGGCATTTTCATAATTAGTAGTATTTAATCCAATGTTATTTAGTTTAGAAATGATCTTCTTGGTTTTATATAATTCAGATTGATATACGATTGCTAAATCTCTTTCCATAACTCCTTCTCCTTTAAATTTAAACGCTTTTTATTATAACATTTATATAATCTACTGTCAATTATATTAAAATTTGTATTTTGATGAACAAACAAATATTCGAAAAAACACTTGACAAAAAAATATAATATGATATAATAAGTCTCGCTTTTTAAGCAAAGGGGGAAATTTTAATGAAAGAAGTAGAAAAAATTTTAATAAGAAAAGAAAATGATGAAGTAAGTGTAAGTCAAATAACTGAAAGAGCTGATTTAGATGTTCAAGCTGGTGTAAGACATTTATGTTGGGATTGTGCTAACGGATGTCCTGCTAATTGTAAGAAAGTAAAGGATATTAAGAAGAAAAATATTGAAGCTTATCCATTTATTACAAGTGGTTACCAAGTATTTAATACTAATGGTAATATGGATAGAATGATTGTTACAGAATGTAAAGATTATCAATATATAAAAGCAGAACAAAAAACTCCTCAAGAACAAGCAAAAATTTCTGATGCTAGAAAGAAACTTAGATTACTTTATTTTGGCGCTCAAACATTAAGTGAGGCTAACAGAATTCAAAATGATCTTCTTGATAGAGGACAATTAATTAGTCCTAGAGGAAGAAATAGGGGTAGATAACAAAAGGGTGCAAAAGCACTCTTTTATTCATTATTTTAATATTATTATTTAACAAACAATTATTCGAAAAAACTTGACAAAAATGAAAATACTGATATAATATATCTTGCTTATGAAGCAAAGGGGGAAAATAATATGAAAGAGGAAAGAAAAATGATATTTAAAAAAGAAAATGGAGAAGTTACTGAGATTGCTAGGGCTGAAGAAGTAAGAATGCCAAACGATGTAGCGAGAAAAATACATTTATGTTGGAAGTGTGATTGTGCATCACCACTTCAATGTTCTAAAGTAGAAGATATTGTTAAAAAAGAAATTGAAGAATATCCTTTTATTACTGATGGATATCAAATTTTTACTAAAGATGGTAAATTAGATGAAATGGTAGTTACTGGTTGTGATAATTTTGTACCAGAACGTAAAGTTTATTTATCAAAGTATGATCGTAAAAGAATACAAGAAGCTAGAGATCAATTAAGTATGTTATATTTTGGAGTAAATTCAGTAGAAGAAGCTAGAAGATTAAAAAAAGAAAAAAGAGCAGTATATGATGAAGAAAAAAGGCAAGAAAATTTAGCAAAAAGAAGAGTTAAAAAGAAAAATATTGGAGAATAGTAAGATGACTATACATGAGTTAGATAGACTAACTAATATTATTATAAAAGATTTTATTAAGGAACTTTTTGGCTTGGATTATAATGATATTATTTTACCAAAAAATGTTCCAATAATATTATCGTCAAAGAATATGTATGGTTCAGGGGCATTCTTATTACCACAAAGTAATGAATTATTACAAAATTCTTTTGAAGAAGGAATAATAGTATTAAATGGTAAATTTTATAATACTTTATTGGAAAATGTTACTGATAGTGATTATGATATTAATAATTTAATAGTTACTTTAATTCATGAAAAAATTCATGCTAATAAAGTAGTGATGACTAATTATAGTGCATTTGGTTGTCAAGACAATCATAATTTAAATGATACTTCTTTACTTGAAGAGTATAATCATCTTTTACAAAAACAAGATGTTTATATTGATCCTATTCAAGATAAAAAGAGTTTTGATCAAATTTTTGAGGTGTTAGATGAGGCTCTAGTAGAATTAATATCAATATTGGCATATAGAATGTTTAAGAATAAAAAAGCTAAAAGAAATGAAACTATTATGGATATGATTAAAATTATAAATCAAAGATGTGAAAATGATGATGATATAAAAATAATAACTAATATTATGATAAGGCACAATGATTTAGACTTGTTAAAGTGGGCGATATATCCATTAGAATTTCAAGAATATGATATGATGTATGATTATTTTAATCAATATGTAACCGCTAATGATATGATGGATGTAAAGAAAATGTATAAGAAAAGATGATCATAAGGATCATCTTTTAATTTATATAAAAAGTCCTTTCTGTTAGGACTATGTAGTAAAACATTGGAGGACGTAGTCGGATTTGAACCAACGCTCAGGGAGTTGCAGTCCCGTGCCTTACCACTTGGCTATACGTCCAAAGAACATACTAATTATATCAAAAAATATATTGCTTTTCAATATATTTTATGAAAAAAAATAAAAAAGTTACAAAAATAGATGAAAAATATTCAAAGTTATAGTATAATAAATGTGCTTTGAAAGGGGAAGTATATATGGAAAGAATTCAAAAAAGAATTGCAACATCAGGATATTGTTCAAGAAGAAAGGCTGAAGAACTAATTTTAAAAGGTTTAGTCGAAGTTAATGGAGAGGTAGTAACTAAATTAGGAACTACTGTTAAATCTGGTGATATCATTGTTGTAGAAGGTAATATTTTAGATAATAGTAAAGCATATGAATATTATTTATTAAATAAACCTAAAGGTGTTGTTACTACTACTAGTGATGAGAAGAGTAGAAATACAGTTATAGATTTAATTGAAACAAATGCTAGAATATATCCGGTTGGAAGACTAGATTATGATACTACTGGGGCTTTAATATTAACTAATGATGGAAACTTGGCTAACTTATTAATGAGACCAGACTCACAAGTAGATAAAACATACATTGCTAAAGTAAAAGGAATAGTTCAAATACCAGATATTCAAAAATTAAGAAATGGTATTGTTATTGATGGAATTAAAACTAAAAAAGCAAGTGTTAGATTAAAGAGTGTTGACAAAAAGAAAGAAACATCAACATTGGTACTAACAATTCATGAAGGAAAGAATCATCAAATTAAGAAGATGTTTGAAGCATTAGGGTATAAAGTTATGAAACTTAGAAGAGAAAAAATTGCTTTTCTAGATTTAAAAGGTTTAATGCCAGGAGAATATCGTAACCTAAGTATTAAAGAAGTTAAAATATTATATAGTTTATGTAAAAAATAGTTATAAGGGTGAAGGTTATGAAGTTGAAAATAATAAGTAGTAAGAGAACTAGTATTAATACTATAGATGATACTATTAAAATATCGGTACCCGATTTATCTTTGTTAAAAAATAAAAATAATAAAGAAATAATTGAATACTTATTTTATGAAGATGAGATTATTAAAAGTTTTTGTCCTTCAGATAAAATAAGAGATTATATGTTATATTGTATTTTTAATAATAAAAAAGTAGAGGAACTTGAAAAGATATTAATTGAAGAAAGATATCCTTTATTTTCAATATTAATGAATGCTACTAATCATTTTAAAAATAGTTATAATAGAATGAAAAAGATCGATGGTACAATAGTTATAGAATGTCAAAAAGAGGATATTGAGTCTGCTATTTCTTTAGCTATTTCTTTAAATAATAAAGTAATTATATTATGTAATGAATTATCATTAAAAGAGTATAGTAAAGTATTAGGTAAATATGATTTGAAAAAACTAAAGGAATACGATATAGAGGTTGGATATCAACAAGAAAATACGCCAATTAATATATATAAGTTATATGAATTATCAACTTTAGTTAATTCATTAGCAGATAATATTAAAAAATATAATTTGTCTTCATTTGAGACAATAATGTATGTATATGATATGGTAAAGTATAAAATATATAAAAAAGATGATAATGATTATCTTAATGGAAGAGATTTAGATAGACTTTTATTAGAAGAACAGGATGCTATTGTTTGTTCTGGTTATTCTAATTTAGCAGTGGCTATATTAAATTCTCTAGGAATAAAAGCTAAGCCTCTTATATCTTATAAAGAAAGACATCAAAGAGTAATAGTAAATGTTAATGATACAAAATATAATAGAAGTGGTGTATATGTTTTTGATCCTACTGGAGATCGCAGACAGAATATGCAGGATACTATATATATAAAAAAGTATGATTACTTTGGAATACCACTTCAGAGAGCTAAAGAAAGTGCTTATGATGAAATATCAGAAGTCTTAGACTATAGTTTAGATGATCTTATTAATATTTTGAATGATAAGAAAAATATTTATAAATCTTTTATATTACATGATAAATTAATTGATATAATTGGTTTTGTACAAGATACTTCTACAAAAGAAGATATTCTTAGTGTTGTATCTATACTTGTAGAGAATTATCCACTTATTATTGAAAGCTACTATCAAAAGGAACTTACTATTGAAGAGTTTACTAAAATGTTATATTCAGTAAGAAGAATTGAATATATTACTGGTATGATTAATAATATAGATTTTGATGAAATAAGAGAGACTATTAGTGATAGATTTACTAAGATAGAATGTGATGAATTTAGAAAAAGAAAAATGTCAAAAGAAATGTATTTTTTGAAAACATTAGATACGAAAGTAAAGATGGAGAATTATTTAGATAATAATATGTTTAATTTTATTAATGGAGCGACTTCGGAAACTAATGAAATTTATAGGGATGCGTTAAATTTAAAATTAATTAAAGTATTAAAATCAGGGGGAATTAAAAATGAAAGAAAGTAGTAATTTATTTGTAGGTGAATTACCTAAAAAATTATCAATGAAAGAAACTAGTGAATTATACATTAGAGCAAAAAATGGTGATAAGACTGCTAGAGAAGAATTTATTAATGGTGCAATTCCAAGAGTAGTAACTATTGTTAAAAGTGTTAAAGGGATTACTAAAGATGAAAGAGAAGAATTAATAAATATATGTATGATTGAAGTTATTAAACTAATTGATACTTGTAATTATGATAGTAAAACTATATATTCTGGTATTACTATTTATTTGGATAGAGCAATAAAAAGATATATGAATATGAAATTAAAGAGGGAAGAGACTTTTACTTATGGTTTAGAAAGTGATTATTTAAGTCAATTATTAGATCCAAAAGAAGAATATGAAAAAAAGGAGATGTATGAAAAAATAAAGATGGCTATTAGTTGTTTGCCTGCTGATGGGAAAAATATATTAATGGAATATTATGTTAATGAGATAGGTGGAATGCGAATAGCGGAAAATTCTGGACTTAGTCCACAACATGTATTTTATGAAATTAAAAAATATTCGGATACTATTAGAGAATATTCTTTAAAGAGTATGAAAGAATTAAAAGAAATGCAAGAAGTAATAAAACCTGAAATAAAAGAAAGTAAACATAAAACACATATAAGTGATAGTGTTGATGTTATTACTGATGATTTATTTATTGATAATGAATTTGTTAATTTATCAGGTGTTCAAGAACAACAATTATTTAGATTATATAAAAAGGGTAATTTAAAAGCTAGAGATGAATTGATATTAGGTAATGTTAAGAGAATTACATTATTTGTTAATAAAATACCTGGATTATCTCTTGAAGATAAAAAAGAACTTGTATCTTCTTGCTTATTAGAAGTAACTAGAGCTGTTAATGGCTATAGAGGTAAAACATTAGAAGGATTATACCGAATAATGACTAAAATGGTTATGAGAATGATAGAAATGCAAACAACTAAAACAGAAAGATATTATAATATGTTTGATGTAGTAGAGGAACCTTGGGAAGAAGTAAATGGTTATGTTGATCCTGTTTTATTTACGGAAGAAGATGAAGCTTCAAGATTGATTAGAGAAGAATTACAACAATATTTACTTGATGATATTAAGTTAAATCCTGAATTAGCAGAAATAATTAGTCAGAGATTATCTAATGGTGAAAAAATTAGAAAAATATTAGAGGATATTGTAAGTAAAGATTATACTACATTAAAAAGATTTATTTATATAAAAACTGAATTAGCAGAGTTTGCTAAGAATTTATTAAAAGAAATTACAGGGAATTCTTATGATAATTTAAAAGTTCCTAAATCTTATAATAGAAGAAAAGTAAAATAATAATAATAATAATAATAATAAGAGTTAGTTATAATGACTAACTTTTTTTTAATACCATAATTGCTTTTGTTGTTAGACTACAGGCCGACAACAACACTATAAGACCTAGGCTTAGAGTGAAAAAAGATAAGAAAAAATCATAAAAGTTATTGAAGTATATTTAAAAATATGGTAATATTATTATGGATAGTAAAAGAGTTATAATAGGAGTGTAGATACTATGAAGAAGAGAGTAATTATTGTAGTTAGTATTATAATAGCTGCTATTGCAATAGCAGGTTTATATCAAACATTTGCATTAAGTAATAATATAACTGCTAATGGAGATATGTATACTGTAACAGTAGGAGATGGGTCAGTTGTTAGTGTTCCAGCTGGTTCTTCTAAGACGGTTTATTACAAGATAACTAATAAAAATAAAGGAGCAGTTAATTATGGTGTTGGTTATACTGGAACAGGTCTTACAGTTAAAGTTTTTTCAGATTCTGATGCTGATGCTCAAGATAAAATAAACTATGGTGAAAGTAAATTTATTAAGTTATATGTTGAAAATAAATCTACTAGTAGTGCTTCTACTACATTGTCCACTATTTTGGGTTATGAAAATGGTGGTGAACTTATAGTTCCTAGTGGTGTATCAATTGTTAGTGAAATACATTTAGGAACATTATCTCGTTATATTACTCATTTATATAATGATGCAGGTAAAACTACTGTAACTAATAATAGTATTAATTATAGTTATGCTACTGCTAATAAAATTATGAAAGATAATAATGATAACTTACGTTATTATGGAGCAAGTCCTAATAATTATGTATATTTTAATTGCGAAACTTATCCATCTACTAATTGTGAAAAATGGAGAATAGTTGGTGTCTTTGATGGTAAGACTAAACTTATTAGAAATGAATCAATTGGTTCATATTCTTGGGATACTTCTTCATCTACTGTTAATAGTGGTAATGGTAAAAATGATTGGACACAGGCTACTCTTATGAAATTACTTAATCCTGGATATGATGATGAGAGTGCTGGTGCTAGTTTATATTATAATGCTGAAGAAGGTAATTGTTATAATGCGGCAAATAATGGTACTGGAGCATGTAATTTTACTTCTAGTGGTATTAAAAATGATTCTACAAGAAATATAATAGCGGATACTACTTGGCCACTTGGGTCGGGAGCTGCTGCTACTTATGCTAATCTTGTTTATGCTAAAGAAAGAGGATCTAATGTCTTTAGTGGTAATTCTATTTCTTGGCAAGGCAAGGTAGCGGTTCCTTATGCTAGTGATTATGGTTATGCTGCTGATTTTAATAATTGTACTGGTGAACTTAATGCATATAATAATAGTACTTGTACGGCAAATAATTGGATGAAAGGTATATTTAATGGAGCTTTTGCTCATCTATTAACTACATATCCAGATAATGGTTATGTTGCTTGGTCTGTAGAAGATAGTGGAGCTACTGCTTATTCTGCATATAATACGGCACAAGCTGAAGCTGTAGTACCTACACTTTATTTGATTGCTCAAACTGAAGTTGCTGGTGGAGAAGGTACTAGTGCTAATCCTTATTATTTAAATGTTGGCAATAGTGATAGTTCTACATATACGGTTAGATATAATGCTAATGGTGGTAAGAATGCTCCTACTAATCAAACTAAAACTAAAGATGTTAGTTTAACTTTAAATAGCGGTGTTCCAAGTAAAGATGGTTATACTTTTAAGGGTTGGGCTACTACTAGTAGTGCTACTACTGCTACATATCAACCTGGTGGTAGTTATACGGCTAATAAGAGTATTACTCTTTATGCAGTATGGTCACAAAATAAGGTAATAGTAAGATTTAATACTAATAGTGGTACTCTTGCTTCTTCAACAACTTATAATGGTACTACTTATACTTGGACGGCATCTGGTGGTACGGTATCGAGAAAAGTAGGTAGTGGTACTGCTACTTCTGATTTCTTTACAATAAACTATGGTTCTCAAACAGGAAGCGATGGTCTTCCTGATCGAAGTGATACTTCAACTTATTTGAAAATTACTAGAAGTGGATATACTACTATTGCTGATAGTGCTTGGATATGCAAGAGTGGATGTACAACTAGTGGTAAAGTATATGATCAATCTAAAGTTTATTCTGCTAGTGACTTCTGTGACGCTTCTAGTAGTGATTGTATAGTTGAACTTAATGTTAACTGGAAACAGACCAAAACAATTACTTATAATGCTAATAAAGGTAGTGGGGCTCCTGCTAGTCAAACAATAATTGAAGGTATGAAGGTAAGAATATCTGATACTATACCTACAAGAACTAATTATACTTTTAAAGGATGGGCTACTACTAGTAGTGCTACAACAGCGACATTTAAAGCTGGTGAAGAATATGATTATAGTGATATTACTAGTACTACTTTATATGCGGTATGGGAGCAAACTACTTTGCATAAAGTAATTGTAAGATTTAATACTAATGGTGGTACACTTACTAGTCCTACTACTTATGGTACGACTACATATACTTGGACTGCTGGTTCTACGGGTACGATATCAAGAAAAGTAGGCAGTAGAACTGCTACTACTGATTTCTTTACAATAACTTATGGTGATAATACTTCTAGTACAGGACTTCCTGCTAATACTAGTGATTCTACATATTTGAAGATATCTAAGAGTGGATATACTACTCTTGCTAATAGTGCTTGGGTATGTAAGAGTGGATGTACTACTAGTGGAAAGGTATTCGCTTCTGGTACTGTTTATAATGCTAGTGATTTCTGTAATGCTAGTAGTGCTAATTGTACTGTGGAACTTAATGCTAATTGGCAGAAGGTACATACTATAACTTATAATGCTAATGGTGGTAGTGGGGCTCCCGCTAGTCAGTCTGTTATTAATGGAAGTAGTTTTACTGCTAGTAGTACTAAACCTATACGTACTGGTTATACTTTCTTAGGTTGGGGTTCTTCATCTGGTGCTACTACTGTTAGTTATACACCTGGTACTACATATACACCAACCAGTGACTTAACTTTATATGCAATATGGAAGATTAATAAAGTAAACTTTAAATTTAGTACTAATGGTGGTACTGTTCAAGCTACTAGTAGTAGTTCAGGTAATACTTACAAATGGAAACAAGATAGTAATGGTATTATTTCAAGGACTGATCCTAATGGTAGTACTTATTCTGAGGTCTTCTATACATTAGATTATGGTGCTAATACTAATAGTTCAGGTTTTCCTAATTATAATAATTCAGGGTTCTTAAATATTACTTATTCTGGATATAGTGCTCCGGAAAATTATGAATGGAAATGTTTAAGTGGATGTTCTACTAATGGTAAATTATTTAATCAAGATTCTGTATATAAAGCAAGTGACCTCTGCGATGCTTCTAGTAGTGATTGTACTGTTGTTTTAGGTGTTAACTGGAAGCAAGTTCAAACTATAACATATGATGCTAATGGTGGTAGTGGGGCTCCTGCTAGTCAGACTAAATTAGATGGTAGTAGTATAACTTTAAGTAGTACTAAGCCTACGAGAAGTGGATATACTTTTGTTAATTGGAATACTAAAGCTGATGGAAGTGGTACTTCTTATAATGCTGGTACTGCTTATACTGCTATTGGTACTACTACTCTTTATGCACAATGGGAAGCAAGTGTTTATACTGTTACATTGAATACTCAGAGTGCTACTAGTAATGGTACTACAAAGGTATATTATCAATATAATACGACTAAAACTATTAATGGAATGGTATGTTACTATTATACTGATAGTAGTTTAACAAATTGTTTATCTGGTGGTTATGTTCTTACTAAACCTACGAAAACTGGTTATACCTTTAATGGTTATTATACTAGTACAAGTGGTGGTGGAACACAATATGTAGAGAAGTATGGTAGAATTATTCATAATCTATATACTACAATTGGTAATAAAACTTTATATGCTTATTGGTCTCCAGCTGTATATACGATAACACTAAATAATCAGAGTGCTACTACAGCAGGAACTACAACGGTATACTATCAATATAATACGACTAAGACTATTAATGGAACAGTATGTTATTACTATACTAATAGTACTTTAACAAGTTGTTTATCTGGTGGATATAATATTACTAAACCTACTAAAACGGCTTATGTATTTGGTGGATATTATACTGGTACTAATGGTAGTGGAACTAACTATGTAAATAGTTCTGGTACTTTTATCAATAATGCATATCAAACAACTGGTAATAAAACTCTTTATGCTAAATGGACTAAGAATACTACTGCTCCGGGACTAGATTATGATCCATCAGGAGCTTATAGGGTATGTTCTGGAACGAGATTAACACTTACTTGTACAGATAGGAGTGGTTCTGGAAAAATAAGTGCTTGGATGCATGATAATGATACTATTTCAACAGGTACTGGTACAACTACTGCAAATGCTAGAGATAATCTTAATACTTTAAGAAGTGGTGGTATTACAACAGAATTTAAATGTACTGATGGTAATGGAAATGTTTCTACGGCTTCAACTAAATATACTGTTGTTAGTTGTACTAGTAGTGGAGGCTCTGGTGGAGGAGCAATATCTACTGGTAAATGTAGCTGTAGTATTGCTAAAGATTGTATTGGCACTGGTAGATATGATACAAAATGTGTAAATGGTGCTTGTTATTGGGCTAATGAATCAGGTGGAGCATTGAGAGGTTGTTACTAATATGAAAAAGATAGATAAGAAAACAAAAATGGTTATGATGGTTATTATTGCTACTATTATAGCAATAGTAGTAGTACTTACTATTATTACTATAAAGGCTAGAAAACCTAAGGCTGCTAATGAATTGGTAGGAAGATGGAATGCTATTCAGCAGGAGGTTAATAAAGGAGATGAGGCTGTCTCCTTGATACCTGCTACTGATGGTAAATATATTGTGATATCTAATGATAGAATTAAGATTTGTTATCTAGATAATAAAAAAGATAGATGTAAAAAAGTTAAATATACATATAAAGATAATGTTATGGAGATAGCGGATAATGATTTTTATTTAAGTGGTAAACAAGAGGTTTTATTAGATGGGGAATATATGGTATTAAAGTATGTAGCTAATGATACTGATTCATTTGAATTGATATTTAAAAAAGCATAAAAGAAAGTATGGTCTATACTTTCTTTTAGATCATGTATATAGAATTGTCATCTTGATATGTATTACTTGAGGTATTTATTTTTTGTTCAAGTAATTTTACTCTGTTTTCTAGATTAGTAATTCTATTATTTAATTCTAGTAGGGGATTATTTTGATTAGCAGTTATTTGAGGAAGCATTCCATTATTTAACATTGCTCCTGGTGGCATTTGATAACCATAATTAGCGTAAGCCATATTACCAGGAATGTTTTGATAATAACCTCCATACATCATATCTCTATCGATCATAATTTTTCCTTTCTTTCTACTTTATTATATGCAAATAATAAAAATAGTGATATAATACTAATATATGAAATGTGGTGAATTATGAGATTAAAAAATATTAAAGGTGCAAGTGAGAGGATACTTGAAGGAAAATACTTTATTAATAATCCTAATGAATATAAGGGTAAATGGCATAAATTATTTAATAATAATAATCCAATATATATTGAGATTGGTATGGGTAAAGGGAATTTTATTATTAAGAATGCTATAGAAAATCCTAATATTAATTATATTGGAATTGAGATGTATGATTCAGTTATTTTAAGAGCGGTTGAAAAAACTAATGAGTTAGAATTAAATAATTTATATTTGATTAGGATGGATGCTCGTTTAATTGAAGATGTATTTGATAAAGAAATTGATTTGATATATTTAAATTTTTCTGATCCATGGCCTAAAGAGAGGCATGCTAAGAGAAGACTTACTAGTACTAGATTTTTAGCTAGATATGATAATATATTTAGAGGAGATAATCATATTATAATGAAGACAGATAATTTAGATTTATTTAATTATTCAGTTGATTCTTTAAAGGAATATGGATATACAATTAATGAGATTAGTAATGATTTGCATAAAGAAAAAGATAATATTATTACGACAGAATATGAAGATAAATTTACTAGTAAGGGTATGAAAATTAATTATTTTGCCGCTAGTAAAGTAAGGAGTGATTAACATGAAGGTGTTTAATAAATTGGATATTAATCCTACGAATATGAATTTATATATGGAAGCTGTAACACATTCTTCTTTTACTAATGAGAATCCTAATTATCCTGATTATGAAAGATTAGAGTTTTTAGGAGATGCTGTTTTAGAAATTATTATTAGTGAATATTTATATAAAGAAAGACATTTAGAAGAAGGAACGATGACTAGAATGAGAGCTTCTTATGTATGTGAAGAGGCTTGTGCTACTTATGCTAAAGAAATTGGACTTGATTTGGATATAAGAGTTGGTAGTGGGGAAGAGATTAATCAGACAATATTAGCGGATGTCTTTGAAGCCTTTGTAGCGGCCCTTTATCTAGATCAAGGGTTTGAATTTACTAGAAGTTTTGTATTAAATATAATTTTAAAATATATTGAAAAAGAAGTAGATTTCTTACATGATTATAAAAGTACATTACAAGAATTAGCACAAACAGTAAAAAAATCAATTATCTATGAAGTAGTAGATGAAGAAGGCCCTGCTCATAATAAAAAATTTACTTCCATAGTTAAAGTAGATGGAATCATTATGGGAAAAGGAACTGCTGGTAGTAAGAAAGCATCAGAACAAGAAGCCGCTAAAGATGCATTAAGTAAAAGAGCAGGTATAAAGTAGGAGGAAAAATGAAAATAACAAAAGTAGTAGTAGGATTATTAGAAGAAAATTGTTATGTCTTAGAAAAAGATAAACAAGTCATAGTAGTAGATCCAGGTGATGAATACGAAAGAATAAAGAAAGTAATAGGCCATAAAAAAGTAGCAGGAGTCTTAATAACTCATAATCATTTTGATCATGTTGGAGCTTTAGAAGAATTTGACCCAAATCTAGTATACAAATATGATAATTTAGAAGAAGGAGAACATACTATAGGACCATTTAATTTTGAAGTAATATATACTCCTGGTCATACTAAAGATTCAGTAAGTTATTATTTCAAAGAAGATAATATTTTATTTGATGGTGACTTTGTCTTCTGTTTAGGTATTGGTAGATGTGATTTAGATGATGGCGACTATAAAGAAATGATGCGTAGTATCGAAAAAATAAAAAAATATCCTAAAGATATGACAATATGTCCAGGACATGGTAATCATACAACATTAGCGTATGAGATGGAAAGAAGCTTATATTTCAAAAGAGGAAATAATGAATAAAGTAGTAGAATTACTTATAAAAAATAATAAAACCATTAGTACTATGGAATCATGTACCGGAGGAGCTCTAGTAAATGCTATTACTAATATACCAGGAGCAAGTGAAGTACTTAAATTTAGTGCTATAACATATTCTAATGAATATAAAATAAAACTAGGGGTAGATAGTAAAATAATCGATAAATATACCGTATATTCAATAGAAACAGCAGATGAAATGAGCAAGGTAATTAGTAATTATACCAATTCCAATTATGGAGTAGGAATAACTGGAAAACTTAGTAGACCAGATATAAATAATCCTTATGGAGAAGATAATCTAGTATTTGTAAGTATCTATAACAAAGATAATAATAAATATTATCATAAAGAAATAAAAGTAGATAAAATAACTAGAGAAGAAAATAAAAATATCATTATAGAAGAAATAATAACCATGTTAATTAATATAATTAATTAGGTGATAATATGAAGAAAGTAATTATTGGCATACTTGGCACTAGTGAATATATGAAGACCAATGATGCCTTTTATGATGTATATAAATATAGTAATAATTATATCAAGAAAATAGTAGAAAATGATGCCGTGCCACTACTAATACCATTAGTAGATGACAAATTAATAGAAGAAACACTAGATATGTGTGATGGTTTATTATTACCCGGAGGAAGCTATATCAAAGAAGTAAATTTCAAAGTAATAGATTACTTCTATCAAAGAAAGAAACCTATATTAGGAATATGTATGGGTATGCAAACACTAGCCATGTATTCAGTTAATATAGAAAATAAAGAAAGAAAAAGAATAATAAAACCAATAGATACTGGAGTAGATCATTGGCCTATTGAAGTAATAAGAAAAAATTTAACTACTTTAGCTCATAAAGATTATGTTAATGAAGATAGTCTTCTATATAAAATATTAGATCGTAAAGAAATAATAGTAAATAGTCTTCATCATAATACCATAACTGAAGTAGGAAGTAACTTTAAAGTAGTAGCCCATTCTGAAGATAATTTAATCGAAGCTATTGAATATAATGGTAGCGATCGTTTTGTACTAGGAGTACAGTTTCATCCTGAAGTATTACCACAATATAATAATATATTTAAAACTTTTATAAGTAGATGTAAAGATGATATCTCTATGTAGATATCTCTTTTATTATATCCTCTAAAGTCTAGGTCTTTAGAGGTTAACTAAAGCCTTAAGATAAGTCTTTAGTTAAGATATCAACCATATCTAGTATATATTAGTTATTACTATATACTAAGTAAATATTGTTTTACATTAAAAAAAATGATATACTTAGTATGATAGAAGGGATGAGATATGAATTTAAAAGGTATTTTAGATATTAATAAAACAGTAAGTAAAGATTTATTTAAAGAAACAAATTATCCTTGGGAGGTATTACCCTATATAAAAGATTATATTATTACTTTAGGTAATAATCTTGATAAAGACAATTATACCGAAATAGAAGACCATATCTGGGTAGGAAGTAATGTAGAAATAGATAAGTTATCAACGATTATAGCCCCATGTATAATAGATAATAACACTATAATAAGACCAGGAGCATATATAAGAGGAAATGCTATTATAGGAAAGAATTGTGTAATAGGAAATAGTACTGAGATAAAGAATTCTATTATTTTTGATAACTGTCAGTTACCACATTATAACTATGTCGGAGATTCTATTCTAGGATATCACGTTCATTTAGGAGCAGGGGTAATACTTAGTAATTTAAAGAATGATGGTACAAACATTGATATCAAATATAAAGGTAAGAAGGTTTCTACTGGTATGAGAAAAATGGGTTCTGTAATAGGAGACTCTACTGAGATAGGATGCAATAGTGTATTATATCCAGGTACTATTATTGGTAAGAATACTAATATTTATCCTTTAACTAGAGTAAGAGGTATAATAAATAGTAATAGTATAGTAAAAGATGAGAATACAGTAGTAGATAAAGAGTTAAATTATGCTAAATAAAAAAATTAATAGATTATACATAGCATTTTTAATAATTGGTATTACTATTACTTCAATTGGTTTATATGCAGCTATTAAAACGTTAGATAATAGTAACAAAGTGGATACTATAGGTACAATAACCTCTATAGTAAGTACTTCTAGTGATACTCCTGATGTATATGTTACTTATAATGTTGATGGTAAAAGATATACCTCAGTAATGCGTGGTTACTCAAGTACCTTTTATGAAGGTAAAAAGATAGACATATATTATATGAAGAATGATCCTAATATCATAGGAAATAAGAAATTAGAATTATTAATTTTATTACTTCCTTTTATAGGCCTTATTTTCCTATTAATTGGAGGTATAAATATATTTAAAATAATAAGTAATAAAAAGAAAAAAGAAAGATTAATAAAAACTGGTACCGTAATAGAGGCTACTTATATTGAGACTAATACTAATTTTAATTTAAGAGTATTAGGAAGAAACCCTAGTAATATAATATGTGAATATGATGATCCAATAAGCAAAAATACATATAGATTTAAAAGTGAAAGATTATGGTATGATCCAACATTATATATAGGGGATAATGATATATATACTTTTAATGTATATGTAAATAAAGATAATATGAAAGACTATTATGTTGATATAGAAAAATTAATAGATAAGGAGTAATTATGGCTACAATTAAAGAATATTTAAAATATTATAAAAGTTTAACTTTTAGTGAATGTAAATTAAATATAAATGATGTATTATTATTTACTGAATTATCCTATATAGATTGGCATAATATTGTACCTGAAGATAATAATAAAATAACCCTAAAAGAAGCTTTTAATATTTATCAAAAGACTAAGAATGTTTACTTAAGTACTTTTATGAAGGGTAATATTGCCAATCTAAAAGATATTTATACAAGTACTAGATATAAAGATATATATCTAAGTAACTATAAAGAATATGTCGATAACGAAAAACAATTCGGAGCACTCAAAATACATTTTGATAATAAAGTATTTATTTCCTATAAAGGAACTAATGGAACAATCATAGGGTGGAAAGAAGACTTTACTTTAGGTTATCATTTTCCAATTATATCTCAAAAGTACGCTATTAATTATTTAAATGAAGTAATAACAAGTGAAGATAAAGAAATATATATTGGAGGTCACTCTAAAGGAGGCAATCTTGCTATGACATCTTCAATGTATTGTAATAATGATATTTTTAAAAGAATAAAAACTATATATAATTTAGATGGTCCTGGTTTTAGAGAAAAAGACTTAAATGATAACTTCAAAAAGATATTACCTAAACTACAAATATATATACCTGAAGATAGTATTATTGGTATGCTTCTATATAGTACTAATAATAAAAAAATAGTAAAATCAAATACCTCAGGTATTATGACTCATGATATTAATACTTGGTTATGTTTTGGTCAGTTTCTAGAAAAAGGTAAACAATCTAAACTAAGTATTAAAATAGATAATCGTATTAAAGAGTGGAATAAAAATTATACTGATAAAGAATTAGAAGTAATGATAACCTCTATCTTTAATGTATTTGAAAAAAATAATATTAAAAGTTTTAGAGAACTAAAAAAATTAAAATGGAATCAAATAGTAGGCATGATTAATGAAGTAAATGATATAGATGACGAAACTAAGAAACTATATTCTGAAACTATTAAAGATTTAATATGGTTAAACAATAAGAAATAATTAATAAGCAAGAGAGAAATATCTCCCTTGTTTTTTATTACAATAAGTGATAAAAAACACAAATAATAAAATTATGATTTTTAAGTAAATATGATTTTTAAGTAAATAATTGACAACAATATAAAAAAATGTTAGTATATAAGCAAAGTTTATGGAGGATAGGCTTTTAAATATATTTAAATAATAAAAAATGTAATCAAAAAAATCTATTGATATTATGGAGGATGAAATATGATAATAGGAATAACTGGAAATTATGAAAAAGAGAAAATTTATAGTTTTATGGAGAAATATTATTCATTTGAATATGTAGATGTGGATAAAATACTAAAAAAGATTGTATTAAAAAACATCTATAAAAAAGGAATCAAAAAGGATAATTGGAAAAATAATCAAACGTTGTTGCTAAAAATTAAAAATGAAGTAGACAAAGAATTATGGAAAAGAATAAATGATTTAGGAAAGGAAAAAACAATAGTTATTGATTATTCGGTATTGGAATGTTCTTCAATTTTTGATGATTGTAATTTAATAATAAAAGTATATTCTGATAATACTTATATTGCCACTAATGAAATAGAATTATTAAAAAAGTATAAAAAAAGTAGTAATGAATCAAATTACAGTAAATCAAAATATCATTTAGAATTGGAACTATCAAATGATTGGGAAAATAAATTAAGAGATTTTATAAACTTTAATTTGTTTGGTACTAAAAAAATAACTGTAATAGTTCCGGTATATAATGTTGCCGATTATTTAGGTAGATGTGTAAATAGTATCAGAAATCAAACATATAGAAATCTAGAAATAGTACTAATAGATGATGGATCTACTGATGAATCATTAGAAATGTGTAAATTATTAGCTGAACAAGATGACAGAATTAAAGTAGTACACCAAAAAAACAAAGGTTTAGCAGAAACTAGAAACAAAGGGATAGAACTTGCTACTGGAGAATATATCAGCTTTATTGATTCTGATGATTATATTGATAATTCTATGTTTGAAACTTTATTAAAAGAGATTGAAAAAACTGGAGCAGATGTGTGTGAAGGAAGCTTTTATATTCATTTAAAAAATGGTAATATTAAAGATGTTAGTTGCGAGCAAAAAGACGTGAGATATGTATCTGGGAAAATGAATTTAATAAATGCTTATTCTGATGCAACGATATTAATACCCGCTTGGGATAAATTGTATCGATTGTCATCAATCAAAAAAATTAAATTTGATAAAAATTGCTTTAAGGAAGATGCTGATTACGTATATAGACTATGTATTGAAGGAAAAACTTTTTCATTAGTACCAGTGCCATTTTATCATTATCTAAAAAGAAAAAAAGTTTCTATAACTGGAGAAAAAATTTCGACAAAATTATTTACACTGCAAAAATGGGGAGAGGAAGCTTATAATCAAGTTTTATCTTATGGTGAAGAATATAGAGATGCTGCTGAGAAAATACTATACAATAGCCTAGTTCATATATTAAGAAATTTTATGAGGGATTATAAAGAACTATTGTTGGAAAATGGAGAATTCGATGAAGAAATTCATGATGTTGCAAGTCGTTTGATTAATTTGTTATTAAAAGCAAAAAATGTGAAAAAATTTAGAAAATTAGATGAGGTACTAGAAATATTAAATGAATTAATAGCAAGAGATGTTTTAAAAAAAGATAAATTACCAACTATTGAAATACCTTGCGTTGGTATACTATGGAATTCATTAAATGAAGAAATGATGAATGAGGCAGTCAAATTAATAAGTGAAAAAAGTGTGATCTATAATTGCGTTGAAATTGATCTAAAAGAAAAATATAGACAATTTATAGAAGATATTTATGTTCATAATCATGAATTTGAAGGTATACCAGTTATAAAAGCTAGTACTTTAATAGATAAATATGATAGTAATACAATTATGATTCTAAATCTAGTAATAAAGGTTTCAAATTATATATATTTTAATAAACAAAAGGGATATATGTTAGAAGAAATAGCAGAAATGAAGTCATTTATCAGAAAATATTTTAAACAAAAAATAAAGGATTACGCCTATGATAATATATTTCATTTAACTGTGGATGACGATGAGTATGAATATACCGATAAAATTTGTAAAAAATATATTAAAGACTATAAAAGAGAAGGAACAAATAATGAACAACAATAATAAAAATAATTCTGTAAAAAATTACCAAACTTTTGAAAATATTAAGAGAATGTACAAAAAAGCCTTTGGTGAAGAGCCATGCAATATGCAGGCAACAATATTAAATGGTGGTTTAAAAAATGCAGTTTATTTAATCTTAGAAAAAAACAGAAAATTTGTTCTTAAGATAGCACCAAAAGAAAAATCAAAAATGATTACTGCTGATAAAAATATTATTTGGTGGGAAGCAAATATGTTAAAAAAAATGGAAGAAATAGATTTTCCGGCACCAAGGTTAATATATTATGACGAAAGTTGTACTGTTTGTGAATCGCCATATATATTTATGACTTTTATAGATGGAAAAAATTATTTAGAAATAAAAAACACTATTAGTGTTGATTCTAAATCAAAAATAGAATATCAATTGGGAATCTTAAGTAGAAAAATTTGCTCTATAACGAATGATTCATTCTTTTTGCCAAGTAGTCCGGAAAAGAAATTCTATAGTAATTATGAATTTGTTTCTTATTTATTTCACTTATTGATTGAAGATGCTAGTAAGGCTAATATAGAGTTATCAAATGATACATATAAAACAATCAGTGATATAATTGATGAAAATGAAAAAAGTTTAAATAATATTTTAAATTTATGTTTATGTCACACTGATATATGGGATGGTAATATTTTAGTTGAAGATAGTAAAATAACTGGCATTGTAGATTTTTCAGATTTATATTTTTGCGACGAATTAATGACATTTTATTTTCATACCATCGATGGTAAGATAAGTAACAACTTTTTAGCTGGATTTCAAAAAATTAATTTAAATAGAGACGAAAAAATACGAATAGAAATATATAGAATGTATGTTATTTTAAAAATGATAGTCGATTGTGGATTAAAACAATATGGAAAATTTTCTTGGATGTATGAAAATTTAGATAATAGAATAAAAATATTAAAAAAATTAAAATAAATATTAATTTATTTTAAAATATATGATATAATATGTATCATATAGATAGAAAGAGAGGAAGATAAAAATGAAAGAATATAAACAATTAGGGGCATATGGTTTAGTGATTTTAGATGGTAGAATTCTACTTATTAAAAAATCAGGTGGGCCATACGATAAAAAACTCGACTTACCAGGAGGAACAATAGAGTTTTGTGAAAGACCAGTAGAAACACTAAAGAGAGAATTAATGGAAGAAGTTGGCATAGAAGTTATTGACAGTGAATTATTTGATGCTGATTCTGTTTCTTTTGAGTGGCAATTTAAGGAAGATATTTTAGTAAAAGTACATCATACAGGAATTTTTTATAAAATATTAAATTATAAAAATGAAATAAAAAAAGAATTAGAAGTAGACGAGGTAAACGATGATTCATTAGGAGCAGATTTTTATGAAATAGATAAATTATCTAAAGATGAATTGTCTTCTATTGCAATATTAGAATTAGAAAAGCTTGGATATAAACTGAAGTAAATATTAAATAGGTTAATATGAAAAGTATATTAATATATGGTGATTCAAATGTTTGGGGCGATGGAGATATCTCTGGTAGAAGAATACCAATGCAATGTCAATGGCCGAATATATTGAGAAAAAATTTAGGATATGAATATTTGATATATCAGGAAGGCCTTCCAGGAAGACTAGCGGGCAACGAAGAAGAAAGAATGCCATACAAAAATGGAATAAATACATTTTTAGCTACATATCGTTCTCTAGCTCCTATAGACATTTTGATAATCGCACTTGGTTCTAATGACTTAATTAAATTTTATAAGAAAACTTCTGAAAAGATAATTAAAGATTTACTGAAGTATACTGAAATAATAAATGAACAATTTTCAGACTTTAAGTACAAAGAAAAATATTTTAATTCTACTTTGCCACGAATAATTTATATTCTACCATCAAATTTTGATTATATTTCACGTGGAAGTGATAAGTTTTCAGAACTGTCAGAAAAAAACAGATTAGAAATTATCGAATATTTTCATAAACATAAAGATGAATATGAGTTTATTATATACAACGATGCAAAACTGTTTGAAGACGGAGTGCATTTTAACTTGAATGATCATCAAAATATCGCTAAGTTGGTGAAAAAGAAAATACTTAGTATAGACTAATAAGAAATAATTAACTAACAAGAGAGAAATATCTCCCTTGTTTTTTATTATGATTAATGATAAAATAATCTATGTGAAGAAATAATAACTTATATAAAAAGAAATGAGGGATATTATGTTTAAATTAGTATCAAAATATAAACCAAGTGGTGATCAACCAGAAGCTATAAAAGAATTAGTACAAGGAATAAAAGAAGGTAAGAAAGAACAGGTCTTACTAGGAGCAACAGGTACAGGTAAAACATTTACTATTGCTAATGTAATAGAAAAAACAAATAAACCTACCTTAGTACTAGCCCATAATAAAACACTTGCAGGACAATTATATAACGAATTAAAAGAACTATTTCCTGAGAATAGAGTAGAGTATTTTGTATCTTATTATGATTATGCTTTATAAAGCCTTATATTTAGGGCTTTTTTATATTGTTTAGTCCAAAATAAAATACTAAAAAATACATAATAATATTAAATGGAAAAAGTAAATTTGTGGCCACTATTCGTATCCATATTTGTTTAATAATTTTAGTTATATTTAATAGTTGTGAAAGGAATAGTGATAATATATGAAAATAATATGTTATATATATAGTTATAATATTGATAATGAGAAATATAATATTTATTTAATTCAAAAATTTGAAAGATATAATATATATATTGAAAGATTAGGATATAATGATTTATATTATATTTGTAATATTAATAAGAATGATATAAAAGGTGATAAAAAGCAATTTATAGATAGTAATATAGAAAATTGGCTTTTTTATGTTTTAAATGAAACAGAAGAAGATTAGAAAAAAATGATTTATATAAAGAGTAAAGGAGGAATTTATGCAAGATTGTAAAGTAATTGCAATTGCAAACCAGAAAGGTGGAGTTGGTAAAACAACTACCACTTTTAATTTGGGAGTAGCACTTGCAAAACAAGGAAAGAAAGTTTTGTTAGTAGATGCAGACCCACAAGGCGATTTAACAACTTGTATGGGTTATACCAATTTAGATGAAATACCAATAACATTAGCAGATATTATGCAGTCCACTATTAGAGATGATATTGTAAGTATTGAAGAAGTAGTATTACATCATAATGAAAGAGTAGATTTAATACCATCTAATTTAGATTTATCACAATTAGAAGTAAGACTTGTTAATGTAATGAGTAGAGAAAGTGTTATGAAAAATACATTAACAAATTATAAAGATAAATATGATTATATTTTAATAGATTGTATGCCAAGTTTAGGAATGATAACAATAAATGCACTAGCAAGTGCAGATAAAGTAATAATTCCAGTACAGACACAATTTCTAGCTGCTAAAGGTATGGGACAATTTTTACAAACAATTGCAAGTGTAAGAAAACAAATTAATCCAAAGTTGATAGTAGATGGAGTTTTGCTTACACTTGTAGATAAGAGGACAACTTTAACCGAAGAAGTTAAAATGCAACTACAAAAAAATTATGGGAGTAAAGTAAAAATATATAATACACAAATACCTATGGCAGTAAATGTAGCAAAATCTACTTCTTGTGGTGAGAGTATATTTTCTTATGACAAAAATAGTAAAGTAGCAGATGCTTATTCATTATTTGCAAAGGAGGTACTAGATAGTGGTAAAGAAAAATATAGAAATGCCGTTACCAAAGATTATACTAGATGATGATTTGTTTTCAACACAAGAGCAAAGAGATGATATGAAAAAAGAAAAAGTTAATGAAATAGAATTAGATAAAATAGATGACTTTCCGTATCATCCATTTAAGGTAATTGATAATGAAGAAATGAAACAAATGGTAGATAGTATATCAGAGAATGGAGTATTAGTTCCAACTCTTGTAAGACCAAAAGAAAATGGAAGATATGAAATGATTTCCGGTCATAGAAGAAAGTTTGCTAGTGAACTTGCAGGATTAGAAACTATACCTTGTATAGTAAGAGATTTAACTGATGATGAGGCTACAATAATAATGGTAGATAGTAATATGCAAAGAGAGAAAATACTTCCAAGTGAGAAAGCATTTGCATACAAGTTAAAAATGGAAGCCTTAAGTCATCAAGGAAAAAATATAACTTCTGGACAAGTTGTCCGAAAGTTAGAGACAACAGATATTATAGGTAAAGAAAATGATGAAAGTGGACGACAAGTAAGAAGATATATAAGACTTACTAATTTAGTACCGCAAATACTTCAAATGGTAGATAATGATGCTTTAAAATTATCTCCAAGTATGGCTTTAAATCCAGCAGTTGAAATATCTTACCTAAAAGAAGAAGAGCAAAAAGAACTTTTAGATATTATGGAATGTTTTGTATGTACTCCGTCACTCTCACAAGCACAAGATTTTAAAAGATTAAGTAAAGATAATAAATTAACAAGAGAGTATATGGAAACAATATTAGAACAAGAAAAACCAAATCAAAAATCAATGCTAAAATTAGATATGAATAGAATAAATAATGTACTCCCAACTAATTTAGTGACGAAAGAAGAGAAAGAAGATTATGTTGTTAAAGCAGTTGGATTTTATGGGAGGTGGTTACAAAAGAAAAGAGAAAAAGAAGAACAAGGTAGGTAGTGGGAGTAAGTCTGACAAAATACCCCCTCTTACAATCTCCCCTAAAATAATACTAACTATTATTACGAACTGAAAAAGAATAATTAGTAGGTATGACAAAAAAGCTAAAGTATGCTACATTGGTGTCAGAAAAAGGAGTGGTGAGAAATGAAAAATTTTAAACTTTTGAAATTACCTAAAATAGCAGTCCAACTTTTTATAGCATTTGTTGTAATAAGTTTGATTGTAGGTTTAGGCAGTGCTTTCAATGGAAATTCAGTATCAAAGCAAAAGGTATCAAAAACAGATTTCTCTGTAAAAAAAGAAATTGTTGAAAAAGAAAATAAAGTAATTGAAACACAGCAAGAAATAGTTGAAGATATCACTAAAGAAACAAAGGAAAGTGATAAACTATCCACAGAAATTGTTGATACAAAAAAAGTGAATCAACCGAAAGAATCTCCAAAGCAAAATACTGAAATTCAAAAGAAAGCTACTTCGGCAAAAGCTGAAGAAGTAAAAGGAGATGATGAAGTTAAAGAAAATAAACAAGAAGAACAAAAAGAAGAAACAATTGTAGTAATTCCTAAAAAAATAGAAATATGGGATGAACTAGGAATAACAGAAGATGAATATTACAATGCTCCAATGTGGAAATGGGCTACCGTAGATTTTTCTATTGAAAAATATGGAAGTCAGGAAGCCTGTTTTAAAGCTTGCATTGAATATGGTGATTCGACTGGAATGGGCTATTCTTGTTCTATTATCAATAGTTATTCTGGACGATATTTGGGAGAAATGATAGAATTATTTTAATTGCACTAATTAAGTGCTTTTTATTTTGAATAAAGAAAGGAAATGATAAGAATATGAAAAAGAAAAATATTTTGTATGCCTTAATTGGTGTACTTTTTTTAACACTATTTTTTGGTATAACAAAGGTTAATGCTGAAGAATATGTTAATCAAGCAATATGGAATGGTGAATTTATAGATAATGTTTACATTAAGAAATTTAGAAGTGATGGAACTATAAAATCTGAACAAGGTAGATTTATGAGAAGAAGTGAAGATAATAAGTTCGTTTATTGCTTACAACCTTATGTAGGGATAGATAATAACTTACCGTGGTACCAAATAGCAAGAAGTGATTTCGAAACAGTACTTAATATGACAAAAGAACAATGGAATAGAATATCACTTTTAGCATATTATGGTTATTATTATGTAGAAAATGGTTATGACCATTCAGATGCAAAGTGGTATGTTGTTACACAAGTATTAATATGGAGGACAGCAGCTCTAGACTCAAAAATAGTATTTACGGATACAATGAATGGTAATATCTTACCAAATAAGTTTGCTAGTGAAATAGCAGAAATGGAGTCATTAATTGCTAATCATAAAATGAAACCAGATTTTAATGAAAATGAAATGACAATTCCACTTGGAAAAAGTGTAGAACTAAATGATACTAATGGAGTATTAAATAAGTTTACAATATCATCAGTAGAAAATGGAACTGCTAGTATAAATGGTAATACACTAACAATTACTCCAACTAGTATAGGAAAAGTTAAAGTTAATTTTGTAAAACAACCAACTGCTTGGAATTCAACTCCGATAGTATATTTTAGTGATCACTCACAAAATGTATTAAGAACTGGTAATTTTGATCCAGTTAAAGTATCAGTAGAATTAGAAGTTGTCGGTGGTAGAGTAGAAATATATAAAGTAGATAGTGATACAAAAATGAACATACCACAAGGAACAGCTAGTTTAAAAAATGCTAAATATGGTATTTATAATTTAAGTGATGAGAAAGTTGGAGAAATAGTAACTGATGAATATGGATATGGAATAAGTGATTATTTACCAAGTTTGGGACAATTCTACTTAAAAGAAATATCTTCAAGTAAAGGATATCTATTAGATGTAAATAAATACACTTTTAATATAACCAAAGACAATTTATTAGAGAAAGTAGAAGTCTATGAAAAAGTAATTGAATCAGATATTATATTATTTAAAACATTTGCTAATGGATCTACCGGTATTCTAAAAGGTGAACCTAATATAGATTTTGCAATATTCTTAAATAATTGTACCTCTAAAGTATCACCACATCTTATGTCTAATGATGAAGATAATGAGCAACAAAAAGATAGGACTTGTTATATAGATACAATTACGACTGATGATAAGGGTTATGCTGAAATTACATTGCCTTATGGCAAATATACATTTAAACAAGTTAATTCTACTCCTAATTATGAAAAGGTAGATGACTTTAGTGTAATTATAGATGAAAAATCAGAAAATAATATTTATAAATTAATTTCAAATGCTCCAATAACAGCAAAATTAAAAGTAATAAAAACAGATAAAGAAACAGGAGAAGTAATTACAAAAGCAGGAATTAAATTTAGAATAAAAGATACATCTACTAATGAATATATATGTCAAACAATTACATATCCAACAGCTAAAAAAGTATGTGTATATGAAACAGATAAAAATGGAATTATCATTACGCCAGATACTTTAGTAGGAGATTTCTACCTTGAAGAAGTAGAAGATCAAATATTGGATGGCTATGTTTGGAATAAAGAACAAGTGTTAGTTCATATTGGAGATGGTAGTGAAATAGTTATAGATAAAGATTATGGTGCTTTATTAGTTGTTAAATTTGCAAATGAAAGAGTTAAAGGTAAAATTAATATTACAAAATATGGCGAAGAATTAATCTTAAAAGATAATACATATAAATATGAAAAAATATTGTTAAGTAATGTTAAATTAGGATTATATGCTGACGAAGACATTTATATTGGAAGTAAAAAGAAATATTCAAAAGATGAACTAATACAAGAAGTAATTATAAAAGATGGTAAGGTAAGTATTGATAATTTAGAATTAGGTAAATATTACCTAAAAGAATTATCTACGGATGATAATCATACCTTAGATAAAACTTTATATTCTTTTGAATTAACATATGAAGATCAATATACAAATATAGTAGTTAAAAATATAGAACTTCAAAACTACTATAAAAAAGGTACATTAGAATTTACTAAAACAGATATAACAACAGGTAATGCTATTCCGAATACTCTAATTGAAATATATTCAGATAAAGAATTAGAAGATGGAACAATTGAATCAACATTAATATATTCAGGTTTAACTGATGACGAAGGTAAGATTATTTTAAAAGATTTATTTATAGGAAAAGGGCATATTATTGAAAAAGAAAGTGCAACTGGTTATCAAATCACAGATGAGATAGTTTATTTTGAAATTACTGAAGATGGACAAGTATTTAAAGCAAATATGACAAATGAACAAATTATTGAAGTACCTAATACTATGGCTACTAGAAGTAAATTATATTCTACTATTTGTATAAGTTTAGTTATTGTTGGAATGGGGGTATTTGTTTATGCAACTAAAAAGAATAAAAAGAAATAATCTTACTGATAAAGAAAGGCAAGTATTAAAAATATTGGGCCTTTCTTTATCCCTTATAGGTGGAGTTTTGTGTATTGGAAAAATTGCTTATAATTATTACAATGAAAAGCAAACTGAAAAAATAGTTGAGGATTTTTTAAAGTTAGATGAAGAAGAAGTAGAAACAATTAAGATTAATCTTGATGAAGATATTTCATCAGTAACAGAAGAAACACCAAAAGAAGCTACTTCTAATTATATTGGGGTTTTAGAAATACCTAAAATAAATGTAAAAAGAGGTTTCTTTAATATTGATAACAAAGATAATAATGTTAATAAAAATATTCAAGTAATTAAAGAAAGTGATATGCCTGATGTAGTTAATGGTAACTTAATAATTGCATCCCATTCTGGTAATAGTTATGTTAGCTTTTTCAAAGACTTATATAAAATATCAAATAATGATAATGCTTATATTTATTATAATGGTATAAAATATGTTTATAAACTAGCAGGAAAATATGAAGTAGAAAAAACTGGGGAAGTTGTTATTCATAGAGATAATACTAAAAGCACCTTAACCTTAATTACTTGTAGTAAAGATGATGATACTAAACAAGTAGTATATATATTAGAATTAGAAAGTGAGGAGAAATATGAATAAATATAATTTAGGACAAATAACAAAAGTATTAGAAAAAATATTTAAAGCAGGATTTATTACAGAAAAAGAAATATTGAATATAGGATTAGATGATTTAACAAAACTTCAAGATATAAATGGTAATGAAATAATTATTATATTAGATTTAAAAAAGGCAATTAAAAATAAAAAGTTAATTGCTTTTTTAAGTTGTAGTGATGAAAGAAAGGAAGGAAAGGTAAATGAATAATTATGAATTTAAAGTTAATTTGTATGAAAGAATGAAAATAACTGTAGTAGCTGAAAATGAAGAAGAAGCAAGAAGAATACTAAAAGACACATTAGATAGCATTACAGTTAAAGATATAAAGGATAAACTATCAAAGAATATTGATGTTGAAATAAAAGAAAGTAATGTTGTAGAACAAATATCTTTAAAAAAAGATAGAGATAGGAGTGATGATAGATGAACGAAATAAAATTATCAGGAAAGATCGTAAAAAAAGAAGTATTTGATAATGAAATGTTTACGAGATTTATTATAGAAGTACCTATGAGGATGAAAGTATTAAATGATAATAAAATTGAAAGGGTTAATAATTATATATCATTTATATTGTTTATGCCATGTATCAATGATTTTCCAGAAATAAATAAAAACTCTTATATTGAAATAAGAGGAGAATTATTAGGTAATAGTTATAAAAATGAAGATATAGATGATTGCTTAGTAATATATCCTAAAACAATAAAGAAAGGAGTGAAAATATAATGCCACATCAAACAAGAACACCATCGGTACAATTATCATTATGTAAGGATTTATTTAATCAGTTAGTTGGTATTTTAGATTTTAATATTAAGATGAATATTGAAGATGAGAAATTTTCTACAACTGCAGAAAAATTAAAGAATAAATTACTTATGTATTCAGTACCAAGAATTAACGATGAAAATGTAGAATTTGTAGATGTTAGATTTTTTCCAAATGAAGCAAGTGATATGGTTTGGCAATTATTATTACGAGCTGAAAAAAATGAGATAAGTGAAGATTATTATGGAAAGTTAATTGAAAACAGAGAAAACAAAAAATAAAGAAAGAGAGGTAAAGTAAATGGCTACAACATTAGTAGATATTAAAGAAGTCTATAATGAAACGATTGCTGATATAACCTCTGATTCAAGAAAATGGCAATCGTTTTTAAGTTGTGCCTCTAAAAATTATAAATATGATTTTGATGAACAATTACTAATATATGCTCAAAGACCAACTGCAGTTGCTTGTGCTAGTTATGATGTTTGGAATAGTAAATTAAATAGAATAATAAAAAAAGGTCATAGTGGTATAGCACTAATAACTGAAAAGTATGGTAAACCATCTATCAGATATGTATGGGATGTATCAGATACTCAAAGTATGTATGGTAAAAAAGGAAAAAAGGTTAGAGTATGGAATGTAGGAATAGCATATCAAGATCAAGTTATAGAGGCATTAGAAAACAAGTATGGAGATTTAACAAATAAAGAAAGTTTTATAGATGGATTAAAGTCAGTAGCAACTATTTTAGCAGAGGATAATTCTAATGATTATATTGATTATTTAATAAATAATAAAGTAAATACTAGATTAGAGAATATAGATAATGATGTGATAATTAGTAAATATAAAAATTTACTTAAAAATAGTGTTGCATATATGTTAATAAATAAATGTGTTGGAAATGCTGAAAATAAATTTTTATATACAGATTTTAATGATATTGTAATGTTTCAAGATATAGATAATATTGTTAGTCTTGGAAGTGCAATTAGTGATATAAGTGAAATGACTTTACTTGAAATATATGAAACTTTAAAAAATATACGAGTAAATGAAATAGAAAAAATTCGTACATTTGATAAAAACAATAATAAGGTTTATGATGTAGACGTCAAAGAAGAAAGGAGTGATTCTAATGATAACTTACAGAGAAGTGGGATCTTACAAAATACCGAACCTAAAAGTGAAACAAAGGAAATTCAACATAGGCAAATATGGTCTAATGAGATTGGATTATCTGAAGAAAGAGAAGAAAGTGTTATACGAGCAAATGAAGATCAAGGATACACTAGCAGAACACCTATTGGAGATAGATTTAACGGCAACGAAGAGAGTAAATTTGATATTGAACGAGATGATGATGAAGGAACAAATAACAGAGGAATTGAAAGAGAAAAATCCAATGAAGTGGACAGGATTGATGAACAATTTGAAGAGTCAAGCAGAAGAAATAGTAATGAAAGAGTTGATTCTAAATTAGATGAGAATACTAATAACAGTATTCTTTTTTCAGCTAGTAAAGAAAATGGTGTAAGTGAAATAATTACTAATATAAATGAACTCGAAGATAATAAATCATATACAGTAGCAAGAGTAATGAACAAAATAAATGCAGTAGAACTACATTATATAAATGGTATTCCAACAGTAGAATTAGGAACAAGAAGAAATGAAGATACTTGGGATAATGAAATTGTTGATGCAGATTGGTTTAATAAAAACTTATCTAATAAAGATGTTATAAAAAAATTAGAAGAAATATTTAATGATGAATTTTCTGATGTAATGTATTTATATGATAAAAATGATGGAGAAATAGGATTACTATATGATACATTAAATAAATATAAAATTAATGATATAGAGCTTATGTATGATGACAATGGTAATTTACTTGCTATGGATGATGAAAATATTTGGCATAGTAGTGAGTTTTATAAGTTTTTATTTGATGAAGTATTCACTTATGATAATAATATTCCTAATCTAATTGAAGAAAAAGATTATCAAAGATTAAAGGAATATGCTAGTAAGTATAAAGACGAAAAAGATATAATACCATCTGAAAAAGAAATAATAGTATTACCAAGAGATAGCAAATCACAGTTATCCCTTTTTGCAACCAAAGAGCAAGAATTTGCAGATAGAATGCTTGAATTATTAAATGAATCATCAGAAGGTACTATATGGGAAGATAGTTTTTATATAAAAAAAGTTGAACTAGAAAAATGGAATCATATTAAATCAAATAAAAGGCATTTAACAATATTATTAGATAGTAAAAATATAACTAATTATGATACTAATTTTACTTATTTTAATACTGATAAAACTAATGAAATTAAATTAAGAGAACAATTAAGTAATAATAAATTATTTAAGTATTTATCTAAAGATAAAGATTTTTCTATTACATTAAATCCAACTACAATATTTGTTATATTTCAAAACTTTGATAGTAAAAATTATGATTTGAGTATTGGTAAAGATGAAGTATTAGAAAATATAAAAGATAATGTACAAATAATAGATGACCTAGAAGATAAACCTTTAACTGTATCAGTTAAAAGAGAAAAGGAAATAGGTTATATACTTCATCCAGAAGTCCCTTTAGAAGATAGAATAAACTACAAGATAACAAATAATAATATAGGAGTGGGAACACCCAAAGAAAGATTTAGAAATAATATAAATGCTATTAGAGTATTAAAAACTTGTGAGCAAGAAAATAGATATGCAATAAAAGAAGAACAAGAAATATTATCTAATTATGTAGGTTGGGGAGGATTATCTAATGCATTTGATCCGGATAAATGGAGTAATGAATATGATGAGTTGAAATCTCTTTTAACAGAAGAAGAATATAGACAAGCAAAAGAGTCCACTTTAACAGCATTTTATACACCACCTATTGTTATTAAAGCAATGTTTAAAGCATTAAATAATATGGGACTTGAAAAAGGTAATATATTAGAACCAGGATGTGGTATTGGTAATTTTATTGGACTATTACCAAATAATGATAAATTAAAAATATATGGTGTAGAAAAAGATATAATAAGTGGAAATATTGCAAGACAACTTTATCAAAAGTCATCAATAACAGTAAAAGGGTTTGAAGAAGTTAATTATTCAAACTCTTTTTTTGATGTAGCAATAGGTAATGTCCCATTTGCAAATATCCAACTAAATGATAAAAAATATAATTTAAAAAACTTTTTAATTCACGACTATTTCTTTGCAAAAGCAATAGATAAAGTAAGACCGGGTGGTATCTTAGCTTTTATAACCTCTCAAGGATTTATGGATAGAAAAAACGAAGATGCAAGAAAATATATAGCAAGTAGAGCAGACTTAATAGGAGCTATAAGATTACCTAATAATGTTTTTAAAGATAGTGCAGGTACAACGGTTACATCTGATATATTATTTTTACAAAAAAGAGATTCAATAACTGATATAATGCCAGATTGGATTAATCTTGATACTGATGAAAATGGAATGAGAATGAATAAATATTTTATTGATAATCCAGAAATGATATTAGGAGAGATGAAACTATTATCTACTCAATATGGAACTTATGAACCTTCTTGTGTACCAAAAGAAAATATGAATTTAGAAAAAATGCTAGATAAAGTTATACCTAATATTAATGGAGAAATAAAAGATTATAAAATAGATGATATAGCAGATTCAGAAGATTTATCAATTGAAGCTGACTTGAATGTAAAAAACTTTTCTTATACAATAATTAATAATGTAATTTATTATAGAGAAAATAGTAGAATGTATTCACAAAGTTTATCTGAAACTGCTGAAAACAGAATAAAAAACTTAATTAATTTAAGGGATATAACAAGAGAAATAATAAACTTGCAACTTGAAAATGCTACTGATGATGAGATAAAAGAAAAGCAAAAGGAACTAAATAGTTTATATGATAAATTCACTAAAAAGTATGGACTTATTAACAGTAGAGGTAATGCTAGTGCATTTTCAAATGACTCTAGCTATTTTCTTTTATGTTCACTTGAAATATTAGATGAGAGTGGCAATCTAAAAAGAAAAGCAGATCTATTTACTAAAAGAACAATAAAACCTAGGACAAAAGATAGAATTATTGAAAATTCAAGAGATGCTTTGATAGTTTCAATTCAAGAAAGAGCAAAAGTGGATATAGATTATATGCAAAAACTATGTGGTCTTGATAAAGATAAAATGTTAGAAGAATTAGAAGGAGAGGTTTTTAAAGTACCAGACTCTGATAATTCTAATCATTATGTTACTGCTGATGAATATTTATCCGGTAATGTTAGAGAAAAATTAAAGATAGCAAAACACTATGCTTACGAGGATAGTTCATATCAAATAAATGTTGAATACTTAAATAAAGTAATTCCTAAAGATATACCTCCAACTGAAATAAGTGTTAGAATAGGAGCAACTTGGATACCAGAAGATGTAATAACAGAATTTATATTAGATTTAATAGATGCAGGTTATTATGCAAGAAGAGATGTAAAAGCACATTATTCTGATGTAACCGGAGAATGGAATATTGCAAATAAAAGTTGTGATAGAAACACTATTGCAGTAACATCAACTTATGGGACAAATAGAGCTAATGCTTATAGGTTGATTGAAGATGCTTTAAATCTTCGTGATACTAAAATATTTGATTATGTATATGATGAAGAAAATAAGAAAAAACCAGTTTTAAATAAAAAAGAAACTGCTATTGCTCAAGCAAAACAAGATAAAATAAAACAGGTATTTCAAGATTGGATTTGGCAAGATCAAGACCGAAGAGAAAGATTAACACGAATATACAATGAAAAATTTAATTCAGTAATACCAAGAGAATATGATGGTAGTCATATTACATTTGATGGAATCAATCCAGAAATAACTTTAAGGCCACATCAAGTAAATGCTATTGCAAGAGTTTTATATGGTGGTAATACATTATTAGCTCACGAAGTTGGAGCAGGAAAAACCTTTGAAATGGTAGCAAGTGCTATGGAAAGCAAAAGATTAGGATTATGTAATAAAAGTTTATTTGTAGTACCTAATCATATCATAGAACAATTTGCTAGTGAATTTTTACAGTTATATCCAAGTGCAAATATTTTAGTAGCAACCAAAAAGGATTTTGAAACTGCTAATAGGAAAAAATTTTGTTCAAGAATTGCGACAGGAGAATATGATGCAGTTATAATTGGACATTCTCAATTTGAAAAAATACCTATGTCAGTCAAAAGACAAATAACTTTATTAGAACAACAATTAGATGATACATTAAAAGGTATTCAAGATTTAAAGGAACATAATGGAGAACGATTTAGTATTAAAGCATTGGTTAGAACTCAAAAATCTATTGAAAAGAAATTGCAACAATTAAATAATGCTGATAGAAAAGATGATGTTATAACTTTTGAAGAACTTGGAGTAGATAGACTATTTGTTGATGAAGCTCATTATTATAAAAATCTATTTCTTTATACTAAAATGAGAAATGTAGGTGGAATTGCTCAAACAGAAGCGCAAAAGTCTAGTGATTTATTTATGAAATGTAGATATTTAGATGAAATAACTGGTGGTAAAGGAATAGTATTTGCAACAGGAACACCAATATCAAATTCAATGGTTGAATTATATACAATGCAAAGATATTTACAGTATGATAAATTAGTTAAAAGTAAATTACAACATTTTGATGCTTGGGCGTCTACATTTGGAGAAACAGTAACTGCAATAGAATTAGCACCAGAGGGAACAGGTTATAGAACAAAAACAAGATTTGCAAAGTTTTATAACTTACCAGAATTAATGAATTTATTTAAAGAAGTAGCTGATATTCAAACATCTGATACTTTAAATTTACCATTACCAAAAGCAAATTATGAAAATATTGTAATAAAGCCAAGCCAAACTCAATTAGATTTAGTTAATTCACTTGGAGAAAGAGCAGAAAAGGTAAGAAATAAAGCAGTAGATTCAAGAGAAGATAATATGTTAAAAATTACAAATGAAGGAAGAAAAATAGCATTAGATCAAAGACTAATAAATGAACTATTACCAGATTATAAAGATAGTAAAGTAGAAAAGTGTTCAGAAAATATTTATAAAATATGGAATGATACCAAAGAAGATAAACTAGCACAGTTAGTCTTTTGTGATTTATCAACACCAAAAGGAGATGGAACATTTGATGTTTACACTGATTTAAAAAGAAAACTAATTGATAAAGGAATACCAGAAGAAGAAATTGAATTTATTCATAATGCTAATACTGAACTTAAAAAGAAAGAATTATTTGCAAAAGTAAGAGCAGGAAATGTTAGAATATTAATGGGAAGTACTGTTAAAATGGGAGCAGGGACTAACTGTCAAGATAAATTAATTGCACTTCACGATTTAGATTGTCCTTGGCGACCATCTGATTTAATTCAAAGAAGTGGAAGAATAATAAGACAAGGTAATCAAAATAAAGAAGTATATATTTATAGATATGTAACTGAAAAAACATTTGATGCATATCTTTATCAGTTAGTAGAAAATAAACAAAAATTTATATCTCAAATAATGACATCAAAAACACCTATGAGAAGTGCAGAAGATATAGATGAAGTAGCTCTTTCTTATGCAGAAATAAAAGCTTTAGCAGCCGGAAATCCACTTATAATAGAAAAAACTGAACTAGATACACAAGTATCAAAGTTAAAATTATTAAAACAAAGTTATTTAAATGAACAATATGATTTAGAATCACGAATTAAAAAGTCTTATCCAGCTCAAATAAAGGAGTTAGAAAGCAATATCGGAAACTATAAAAAGGACATAGAGTTTTTAAAAGAATATGAAAAAGAGGATAATGTTTTCTATGGAATGACTATAAATAATATTTTATATGATGAAAAACAAAAAGCAGGAGAAATGCTAATAAGTGAATGTAAAAAAACAATAACTGATGAATCTAAAATAATTGGAGAATACAAAGGATTTGAGATGGAATTAAAATTCTCATCATTTTTTAAAGAATATAATTTAATTTTAAGAAAAAATTCAGTTGTGTCTATAAATCTTGGTACAAGTGAATTAGGAAATATTACAAGAATTGATAATGCTTTAAACAATATTCCTGCATTACTAATTAAAAGTGAAGAAGAACTTATTATAACCAAAGAACAACTTGAAAAAGCAAAGGAGGAGTTTGGTAAACCATTTATACAAGAAGAAGAGTTAAAAAATAAAACTAAAAGGTTAAATGAAGTTAATACACTTCTTAATATGAATGAAAAAACAAGAGAACTAATTGATGATGAGAATGAAGAAATAAAAGAACCTAATCAAATGTATAAAAGAACTATAGAAAGATAATTTGTACATTTGAGGAATAAATAAATATTTTATATACTCTACTTGAAGAAAGAGAGGATTAAAATATGCATTATGATAATATATATATGAGAGTTGCAAGTAATATAAAGAAATATCGTAAAGAAAGAGGTATGACACAAGAAAAATTAGCAGAACAAACAGGGTATTCTTTTGTAAATATAAGAAGAATTGAAGCACCCAATTGTAAAAAGAATTTTTCGATAGAAACAATATATATCATATCAAGAGCTTTAGATATTCCAATATATAAATTATTTGAAGAAAATATAATTAAGGAGGATAAGGAAAATGAAAAGTAATGAAGAATTATTTAAAGAACTACAAGCAAAATTAGATAAAGAATATGAGGATTTAACAAATGAAGTAATAAAGTTAGAACCAAGAGATATTATTAATAGAAGTTATGAGTTTGTTATAAAAGAAGAAATAAAGGACTTATATTTTGATAATAAAGATTTAGAAAGATATGATATTAAAGCATTATTAAGTTTAGATAATACATTAGATTATTTATATAATTCGTGGATATGTACTGATTTTCAAATAAATAATGAAATCAGAGATGCACTTGAAGATGAAGTAATGGAGTTATCTAAAGTTTTTATAAATAAAAATTTAGAAAAATGTAAAAATAAAGATAAATATATTATCATAGCAGATGTTATTGAACAATTAAATTATTATGATTTATGTAGTAATTTTAAAGAAAAATACAAGTTGTCTGAATATGAAAATATGAGTCCATTATTAATAAAAGAGATAATGGATGCTGGTGAAACAAAATATATCTATAATTTTTTAAAGCATATTTTAAATAATGATCAATTAAAATATGTTGCATCAAAACGAGAACATAATGAAGAACTATATAACAATATCTCTGATGTAGTATTGCCAATATTAGAAAAAAAGATGAAATCAAAAGAAAGAAATGATAGATAATGGCATATTTTACTGAAGGGCAAATAAAAAAAGCCAAAGAAATTGATTTATTATCCTATTTAGAAAATTGTAATAAAGATGAACTTGTTTATGAGGCAAGAGGTACTTATCATACTAGAAGTCACGATAGTTTAAAAATAAGTAATGGTATGTGGTATTGGTTTTCAAGAGGAATAGGCGGTAAAACAGCTTTAGAATATCTAATTCAAGTAGAAAAATTTTCTTTTACTGATGCAGTAGAACATCTAATAAAACAAAAAGGAATTGAAAAAAGATATATACCCAAAAGGGAACTTACTGAAAAAGAAAAAATAGATAAGTTGAAATTGCCACAAAAATCTAAATATAATGATAGAGTTATAAATTATTTAACTAATAGAGGTATAAGTAAAGATATTGTAATAGAGTGTATAAACAAGGGTTTTATTTATCAAACATATCCACATAACAATGCTGTTTTTGTAGGTTATGATGATAATAACAATCCAAGATATGCTGGTGTTAGAGGGACAAATGCAAGTAGATTTATGTGCGATGCTTACGGAAGTGATAAGGCATATTCATTTAAACTTAAGTCAATTATTCCAAGTAATAAAGTACATATATTTGAAAGTGCAATAGATTTACTTTCTTATGCTACTTTAAAAGAAATGAATAATGAGAAATGGAATGAAGTAAATTTAATCTCACTAGCAGGAGTTTATCAAACTAAGGCAGATATAGTAGGAAGTAAAATACCAAAAACTATATCTGTCTTTTTAAAAAATAATCCTGATATAGATACAATAATTGTCCATTTTGATAATGATAATGCTGGAAGATTAGCAACTAAAGCACTTCAATATTCTTTATCAGACAGTTATAAAATTATTGATGATCCTGCACCAAATGGTAAAGATTTTAATGATTATTTATGTAATATAAAAAATATAAATTGGAAAATTAAATATGAAGAAAGGGAAAGATAGTTATGAATAAGAAAAAAAGATACAATAAAAATAGAAAATATATATTTGAATTTAACGAAATTAGATCAAATATATTTGAAATTTATGCTAAAAATTATAAAGAAGCTTCAATTAAAATATCATCATTTTTAATAGAAAATAAAATAATAACTAAAGAAAATATTAATAATATTGTCATAAGAAAAATATAGAGTTATAACTTAAGTTTAATTTTATGTCTTAGCCAGCACTGCAAATGTCCTCCTAACATTTGCTAAATGATAGGGAAATACCCTAAAACCCTACAAAATTAAATAAAAGTATGATAAAATATAGAAAAGGGTGGTGCATAATGGTATTATTTTCATTTGAAGATTTTGTAAAAAAATTTAATAGTGTATCAAAGCAACATTTGGAAAAACTATATTCATTAATTGAAGACTATTTTGAAAATTGTGATAAATATGGATTAGAATTAAGAGATGGACAATATCAAATGGCACTAAGTGTTTATGAAGCAATAGAATCACAGGAACATTTAGTTATTGAAGCGGGTGTAGGTATAGGAAAGTCTTTTGCATATTTAATCCCGCTTATGTATTATTATGAATTAACAGGTCGTTCATTTATAATTTCAACTTCAACAATTGCTCTCCAAGAGCAATTAGAAAAAGATATTAAAAGATTATCTAGTCAGTTATGCTTAAGCACTACAATGGATGTAGTAGTTGCTAAAGGAATGTCTAATTTTTTGTGTTTAAATAGAATAGAACAAATAATTAAAAACGATAAAAATGATAAAATTATTGAACAGATAAACATTTCTAAACAAGATAGAAAAGATTATCCTAATATCAAAGATAATGAGTGGCAAAATATTTGTGTAAATAATTGCACTTATAGTAAATGCACTAATCATAGTAATTGTGAGTTTTATAAAAGAAGAGAAAAAATGGTAAATGCAGATGGCGCAATAATTTGTAATCACGATTTATTAATATTAGATTTAACAAGAAATAATGGTACTTATGGTAAACAGCTTTTAAAAAAGGTAAATTTTATTGTATGTGATGAAGCACATAATCTTGAAAGTAAAATTAGAAATTTTTATACAAAAGAAATCTATGTAGACGCTGCTAAAAACATATTAAAAGAAGCACTTAAAATTTTAGAAAACTTAAAAGTAGAAGATTATGATTATGATAGTTCAATTAAATTGGTTAATAGTTTGTCAAAACACATAGCAGATAATGCTAATAAAGAAATAGAAAAACTAAAAAATAAGGGAATAGATTTAGTAGATTGTAATGGCTTAACATTTACATTTGATGATGATGTAAGGTTATTATCTAAACAATTAGATGAACTATTTTCTAATATTAAGGATTCAATACAAATATTTTCAAAGAAAGATACTGAAGAATTAGAAGATAATATTAATGAAATGTATAAAATGTTTAAAGTATTAGCAGATGGTAAAGATAGTAATTATTTATTTTGGATAGTACATCGTCGAAATAAAAATTATATATATTATGCTCCGAAAGACATTGATAAAATTGCATTTGATATATTTTTTGATAGAGAAAACTTAAATAGTAGATTAGGAGATATAAAGACATTTATTTTTACATCAGCTACATTAAGCATTGGTAAAAATAATTATTCTTATTTCTTAAATAATATAGGTGCAAATAGAATAGAAAAGAAAAATGACTTAACGATAGAATATTCTTATGAATCTCCATATAATTATGATGAAAATGCACTATTATATTGTTGTAATGATATAGAAAGCCCATCAATAAATAAAGAAAAATATTTAGTACAATTAGTTAATAAGATTAAAGAACTTATAAGAATAACCAATGGAAAAACATTAGTGTTATTTACATCAAAAAGTGATATGAATTATGTTTATAAAAAAATTGGTAACAAACTTGATGATATAAATATTTATATACAAAATGATGGTTCGTCACAAGATAAAGTTAAAGAACAATTCAAAAATGATATTAATTCGGTATTGTTTAGTACCGGTATATTTTGGGAAGGAATAGATATTAAAGGAAAAGCACTATCAAATTTAATAATAGCAAGATTACCATTCCCAGTTGTAGATCCAATAATGGAATATAAAAAGAGTAAATATAAAAATGGATTTAATAAAGTTTATATTCCGGAAATGCTTATTAAGTTAAAACAAGGAATAGGAAGATTGATTCGTAGTGAAACAGATAAAGGTATAGTTTGTATATTAGATTCAAGAATGGATGCTAAATATCAAGATGTTATTAGACAGTCAATTCCTATTAAAAACTTTACTACTGATATAGAAGAAATAAAGAAATTTGTTAAAGAAATAAAAATTAATGAATAAATTGATATAATTTAGAATAAAAAAAATATTATGCTATGAAAATATGTTATAATAAATTATGTTGGGATAGGAGGTTAGTAATTGCAATGAAAAAATCAGAAATGTTAGAAACATTAGCAACTAAAACTGGTTTAACCAAAACTGAATGTGAAAGAGTATTTAATGCTACTTTTGATATGTTTAAAGAAGAACTTGCAAAAGGAGAAAAAGTTTCAGTTGCAGGATTTGGTACATTTAAAATATCTGAAAGATCAGCAAGAGAGGGAAGAAATCCTCAAACTGGAGAAACAATCCAAATTGCTGCAAGTAAATCAGTTAGTTTTAAAGCAGGTACTGAATTAAAAAATAAATTAAATTAATAAATATAGGGCAAAATTTAACTATTTTGCTCTTTTTCATGGTATAATTTAAGTATAAGGGAAAAGGAATATTCATTATTGATAAGAGTGGTGGTTTTGATGAGATATGAAGAATTAGAAAAAGTATTTAAAAATAATAAAAGAATAAAATTTAGACTATTTAGTTTAGAATACATAATAGAAATAATAGATAATAAAGTAGTTATTTATCCAGAAATGTATCCACAAAGAAAGCAGGAGTATTTTTCTTTTGATGCGATAATGAATTATTATCATATTTATAATGAGCCACTAATAGAGAATATAGATATGATAAGAATAATTGAGTAACTATAATTAAATAAAAAAGATATATTTGATATTATATAGAAAGATGATTAAAATTAATTGTATTATACAATAAACGAGATATGTGAGGGTGATTATGTTAGATTTGATAAAAATAGGTAAATTTATTGTATCTTTGCGAAGAGAAAAAGGAATAAGTCAATTAGAATTGGCAAAAGAGATGAAGGTTTCTAATAGTGCTGTTAATAAATGGGAACAAGGAATATGTTTACCTAAAAAGGACAAAATTAATAAATTGATTGAATTCTTTGATATTACTTTAGATGAGTTTTATTTGGGTGAAAGAATAAATAAACCAAAATCGAAGAAAATACCATTTAATATAAAAAAAGTTGCTTTATTAGTAATTGCTTTGTTATTAATACTAATAATTGTGTTATTTATATATAACAATAAAACGAACAATTATAAATTGCTATCTGAAAATGGTAATTATGTTGGGAATATATTTATAAGTAGGAAAAGCAAAATAATTGTAATGTCTGATTTATTTATAGAAAATGAGAGTAATTTAGAAATAGAATCAACTTGTTTTGAATACTTTGTTATGGTAGGTGATGAATTAATATTGCATAATGGCGATATAAAATCTTGTGAAGATAATAATAAAATTATATCAATTGAGGACTATATGAAAGAAATACAAATTAGTTTAAATAATGATTTTAATTATACAATTTTTACAAATAACATTAATAATAAAAAATTTATTATAACAATAAATTATTTAAATAAAAATGGTGAGATTAGTGAATATAATATGACTTTTGATATTATTAAACACTAAAAAACTTAAATCAACAAAAATCAACAAAAATCAACTAAAAATTTCTTTATTTTTATAACAAAATATTATATACTGAATTTGAAAATATTATTTAGTTTAAGCAAAGTGACCAATCCAGTTATAAAATATTTTTATATTTATATAAATAAAGTCGACTTTATAATTTTAGGATGGAGGTGTTGATATATAAGAAACATATAATAATCAAAAATAATAATCAAAAAAACAAAAGAAAGGAAATAATAATAATATGAAAATTAAAATATTTGTTTTGTTTGCATCTATATTGTTTCTGTTGGGATTGAATAATGTAGATGCATTATCAAAATGTTCTGAGTTATCAGAAGAAGATCTGCAATTTTATGCTTCATTAAACAGACCAGACATATACGATTTAAGTTGCTCTAATGGGACACCATATACAGATGAATATATAGAAGAAGTTAGTAGCTCACATAGTGGAATTACTCCAAGATATTTTTCTAATAAGTTAAATGTAACTCCTGTTGAACAATTACCAAATTATTGCGGACCAGCATCTATGAAACAAGCAATACACGCTATTAGGGGGCAATCAAAAACACAGCAATATTATGGAACTCTTGTTGGAACAAATACACAAGCAGGAACTGATCAAAGATATATTGCGGGAGCAATGAATTCAGAATTAGGAATATCTAAATATACTTATGAGTGGACAAACAATATAAAGTCCGATAGTGAATTTTATAATATAGTAAATAAAAGTATTAGTATGGGTTATCCACTGATTATGCATATTAGGATGGAAAGAATGCCTGCATATAATTATAGTAATAATGGTGGACACTTTGTAACTATAAGTGGTCATACAATTACTGGAATTATTAATAATGATTATAGTCCAATAAGTATATATTATGTAGATCCAAACAAAGCATATAATTATGGAAGTGCGTTTGGAGAAAAGATGGTTTCTCTTCCAATTATTAAAAGTGCTGGTTATGCTGGGGTACTTGTATACGCAGTTTAGAATGGGAGATTTAAAATGAAAAAAAATCTAAAAGTAATATTTACAATTTTAGTTTTGGTTATAGTTTCATTATTAGTGTATATAATTTATATTAATAAAAATATAGATAAAGAAAAAAATATTAATAAAGACTTAAAAAATACTATTGCTAATATGATAGAAAATAGTGAAAAACACGATTATGATTGTACATTCACAAAAACTTTTAGAATAATTAATGAAATTGATTATTCTTTAGCACCAGATGGAGTATCATTTGTAGTTGTTGATGATTATCAAGGTTATAGACCTTTTGTCGTTGTTGTACCATCAACAATAGTTAATCTTGTTCCATATAATTATTATGAATTTACATATCATTTAAAAGGTAATGGATTAATAAATAATTTTGATGATTTGAATAATTATTTGATTCCATCATTATTTAATAAGTATAATGGTAAACCAGAATCTGGAACAATATATATTGACTTGGATATAAAAGAAACATCAAAAGTAGGTGTTTTACAAACAAATGAAAATATATGTAGTTGGCATTAGTATATTTTGGAAAGGATTAAGTAATTAAGATGAAGAAAATAAATAATTTAATTGTATTAGTTCTATCTATTTTTATTGGTTCAACTTTTGTATTTGCTGATGAAAAATATTTTTATAATAATATAAGCATTTCAAAAGAAGATTATAATAATCTTATTAATTTGGGATTTACACCAAATGAAATAGAAAATATGAATGAAGAAGAATATAATATAAACAAAGCAATTGAAGGAAGAGTTGTTTCATCTATAACTGAGTATTACGAAACAAAAACGGAATATGATAAAAATAATACTATTATAAGCACCACTTCTAAAAAAATAACTGGATTAGATTATGAAAATAAAAATAATAAAGTTGATCTAAAAGGTTACAATGGATATATTGAAACAAATTATAAAAAAATAACGACACAAATAATTCAATTGCAAAACTCCTATAGATATAAGATTAGTTTAGAATGGAAAACAATACCGAAAAATAGAAATTATGATATTATTGGAATTGGTATAACTTCAAATGTTTTTATTGGATCTTCAGTAATATTTCAGCAAAATTATTGTTTAAAAAATGGTAATTGTGCAACAACAGGTGGAATAATTAAAAAAACAGCAACTGGAGGGGCAGCATTATTTCAATTGCCAACATCAAGTAGTGTCAATTCTTTAAGTTCATATTTATATTTTGATGTAAACAAAAATACATCGGCTACAATAACTGAATTGTATGCATATGGAGATTATGCCCATTCAACAACATCAGTTAATAATATTTCATCTAGTGATTATTCAATTAACACTAGTGGTATAGCAATAGGAACTAAATTTACTACTAAATTTGATGAGATACCAGTTGCCAAAGCATATTGGCAAGGAAATTGGTAAAAGGAAAGGATTAAAAATATGAAAAAAAATTTAAAATTATTATTTGTTATGGTTACTGTATTTGTTTGTTGCTTTACAACAAATGTGTTCGCTGAAGAAATAAAAGTTAAAAAGATAACATATGATGGAGATATGATTGATAAAAATGTAATAGTAGAAACAAAGGGACTAAGTGAATTTGTTCCTAATGAAAAGATAGTACCAATAGGTACAAGTGTGCCATCTGCCACTTGGAATTTAGGAACAAATGGTCAATATAATATGTCTGGTGAAAGTACAAATACAATATTATATTCTAATTATCTTTTTAAAGGAACTACAACAATGAATATTTGGGTAACATATGCAAAATGGTATAATGTTAATATTAAACTTATGAAAAAAAGAACAATACTAAGTGATGTTGAAGTTGCAAGTTTTACTCATACTACTGAAATGGAATATCCAAATAAAGCGTCTCAATTTATTGTGACTGGTTTAGATGCATCAAGTAAATATTATTTAAAAATTAATGCACCAGTTTATTTTGAAGGATATGTGACTAAATAACAAATTAAATGTAATTTTAAAAAGCTACATTTGATAAATGTAGCTTTTTAACTGTAATAAAAGTGAGGGAAAATTATGAATAAAAAAATAGAATTAACGGTATTATTTTCTAGCGCATTGCTTTATATTTATATTATGTTTATCTCTGGAATGGATGCAGGAACAGGAAAAAAAGAATTAGAAAATATAATAATTTTTATCATTCCTTGCTTTATTTATTTCATAAATTCTTTTAAAACAAAAGATAAAGCAGAAAGAAAAAAATACTTGTATTATTATTTGATAATATATATAATTGTGATGATAAGTTTTACATTTTCAAATTTTAGAATGACATATAAACATTTAGGAGATATTATTTTTGTAAGAGAATATAATCTAATACCATTTAGGTCTATAACAACACTATTAAATACGCCTTTAGGTTTAAGTGTTGGACTGTATAATATTATTGGTAATTTATTGATGTTAACTCCATTAGCAATTATTTTACCTTTAATAAATGATAAACTGAAAAAAAAGAATGTTTTTATTATTTTAATTATTATAACAAGTTTATGTATAGAAACATTACAATATGTTACTAATTGTGGTAGTTTTGATATAGATGATATTATTTTAAATTCCATTGGTGCTATAGGACTATATTTAATTATTAAAAATAAAAAAATATATAAGTTAATATATAAATTATTTTATGAAGTTACTATAAGAAATAAAATAATTAAATATATAAATATATTTTTATATATAGTATTATTTATAATTTATATAATATATGCTTTAAATATATATCAAATATATAAAGATAATAGTTTTAATTATTCTAATTTGGTGTGTAAAGATAAATCAAAAACATATATTACTACATTTGGAGAGTATGATTATTATAGTGAATGTAATTATTCTGGATATATTTTGAAAGGTAATGGTCAACGATTAGAGTTAAAAGATTACTTAAAAGTTGATAGAAGTGATAAAATATTAAATATGCTTAAATTAACTAAAGAAAAGTGGTTAATTGATATTAAAATAAATAATAATAATAATAATTTATTAAAATTAATAGATGATGATGGCAAAGTAAAAACATATCTATTGGGAATTGATAAGATAGAAATAAAATCTAATAAGACTAGTAATATAATTACAATGGATACAAATTTATCAGATAAATTTAATTATTTTTCACTTGTAAACTTAGCGGAAACAAGTAGTACTTATGCAATATATAAAGGAGAATATTATGATGTTGTTGGGTGTGGTCAGGCATTGAGTCTTGAGGCAGAAAATTATATTATTTCTAAAAATTATAAGTATGATAACAATTTTTGTGAAAAAGTGAAAAAATTAAAAAATTAGATTAGTTTGAAATATAACTAATTTTTTTATGGGTAAAAGGAGGTAAGAGATGAGAGCAAGAACACATAAAAAGAATTTTTGGTTTAATGATGAAGAAGATATATGTTTAAAAAAATTATGTTCTAAAAGTGGAATGAATGAAAGCAATATTATAAGAAACTTTGTATTAGGTAATTCTATAAAAGAAGCTCCTAGTAAAGAGTTTTATGATTGTATTAAAGAACTTCGTGGAATATCAAATAACATTAATCAATTAGCAAGAAAAGCACATTCGCTGGGTTTTATAGATGAAAGAGAATATAGAAAAGAAGTAGATAAGTTAGATAATTTAATAGATGATTTAAAAAGAAATTATCTAAACACTAATATAGCAGGTAAAAAATGTTAATATTATTTTTTTATTGCTGTTTAAAAGTATCTAGTGAGTGTTCAAGAGAAGAAGAAAAATGGCAACAACAGGAATTTGGAAAGTTGAAAAAAGATTAGATAGAGTTATTGATTATGTTATTAATCCAGAAAAAACTACTAAAGATAGTATATATAAAGAATTACATAATATAGATGATTATAGTAATATAAATTATGAAACAGAAGATAATTGCTTTGTATCTGGACTTAATTGTTCTACTCATAGAGCATATAAAGATATGATGCTTACAAAAGAATTATATGGAAAGAAAAATGGTATTTTAGCATATCATTCTTTTCAATCTTTTAAAGATGGAGAAGTAAGTCCTACACAGGCACACTTAATTGGAGTAAAACTTGCTGAAGAACTATGGGGAGATAGATTTGAAGTAATAGTATCTACTCATATTAATACTAATCATATTCATAATCATTTTGTTATTAATTCAGTATCATTTAAAGATGGTAAAAAATATCACGATAGTAGAGAATCTTATGCTATATTAAGACAAACATCAGATGCAATATGCTCTGAATATGGACTTAGTGTAGTAGAAAATAAAAAAGTAAATAAAGTAAACTATGATAATTATTATAAGAAACATATAACTACTAATAATTATTATATATTTGCTAAAAAAGATTTAGATAGAGCTATTGCTATGGCAGTCTCTTATAAAGATTTTGAAAACATTATGATTAAAATGGGATATGAACTAATAGAAAGAACTGGTAAGGTAAGTATAAAAAGAAGTCCTTATAAAAGAAACATAAGAATTGAAAGAGCATTCGGAAGTGAATATTCTATTAAAAATATTAATACTAGAATTGAGAATACTTATAGTCCAAGAGTACCTTTTGTTGAGGCATATAATCCAGAGTTTATAAAACAAGAAAAAGAATATAAAAAGAATAAAGCACACGGAATATATGGATTATATAAATATTATTGTTATATTTTAAAAGTATATCCAGTTAAATACCCTGGAAAAATACTTCCACCTTCTGTTAGATTAGATATAGAGAAAATGGAAGAAATATCAGAACAAACTAAATTGCTTGTTAGAGAGAAAATAGAAACTAACGAGCAATTTTTATTTTATAAAGATAAATTAAATACAGAAGTACAAACTCTAGTAGGTAAAAAACATAACCTATGGATTAAACATAAAAGAGTAAAAACAGATGTTGAAAAAAATGTTATTCGTAGTGAAATAAATAAGATTACTGAAGAATTAAAAGTAAAACGAAAGGAGGTGGTCTTATGTGAGAATATAGAAAAAAGAATGAAAGATATTGAAGAAAATATTAAAGAACTTGAAGAAAATAAAAGAAAGGAGAAAGAGATATGAATTCAAGTGAAGCTGCAGAACAAATTGTTAAGTTTTCTATTGATGGAATAGAAATGGCGTTAAGATTAAGTGGTACAGGATTAGAAAGAATTGCTGTAATGTTATATACAATGTCAAAAGATAATAAAAAGACAAAAGGTAAAACAACACTTAATAAAATGTTAAAATCTGGTAGCCCATTACAAATATTTTCTATTAAAGCAAGCGAGTTAGAAAAGTTTGGAAAAGAAGCTAAAAAGTATGGTATCTTATATACCGCTTTAATAGATAAAAAAGCGCCAGATAATGATGGTATTGTAGATATTATGGTACGAAGTGAAGATGCTGCTAAAATTAATAGAGTAGTAGAAAGATTTAAATTAGCACAAACTGATAATGTATCTATTAGAAGTGAGATAGAGAAAGATAAGATAGAGGAAATGTTAAAAGATGCAAAAGATAGAGGAGTACCTATTGCAGATGAAGAAAAACTTGCTAATGATATTTTATCTAAACCTATTCAAAAGGAAGAAAATACTAATTCAAACCCCGAAGTGGCAAAGACACAAAGCCCTCTGTCAGAGCCAGTCTTAGAGAATTCAAAAGGCAAGGATGGAGTAGTTAAAGAAAAGAAACCCTCTGTTCGTAAACTTTTAAATAAGTTAAAGGAAGAAGTTAAAAATAGAGATAGTAATGAAGATAAAGCAAAAGAAAAAGAAGATACTAAACAAAAATCTAATAGCAAAGATACTACTTCTAAAGATAAGACTTCTAATACAAAAATTAAGAAAAATAAAAGAAAGGAAAGATAGATAATGATTGATGAAATATTAAATGAAAAAGATACCAAAACTGGTTATAATAAAGAAGAATATATAAAGAAGAAAAAAGAGCAACTAAATAATGCTTATAAAACTATTGATGAGGGATTAGAGGAAATAAAATCTAATCCTGATTTTTTTATGTCTTATTTAGATATACAAGGTAGATTTGATTTATATACACCAAGAAATGCTATACTAATAGCTAAACAATTACCTAGTGCTATTCAGTTAAAAGAAATGAAGAAATGGATTGATGATAAAGCAATATTTAAAAATAAATATCCTAATAAAGTTATTATTTTAGATCCAAGAGAACCATATACTACTAAAGATGGTAAAATGGTAAGAGGTTATACTGCTAAAGAACTTGTAGATATATCAGAAACTAATATAAAACCTTATATTAAAAACTATGATAAGAAAATGATATTACAAGCACTATTACACGAGTGTCCTATGGATATAAAAAGTGTAAATGCTTTAGAAGATGATAAAACCTCAAAATGGGATACAGATAATAAAGTTATATATTTATGTAAAAATGAAGATAGTAATTTAGCATTTAAAAATGCCTTAATAGAACTATCTAAAATAAATATCTATGATAATACCAAAGAAATTGATAATGAAAAAGCTAAGTGTGTTGCTTTTATGTTATGTAAGAAATATGGACTTGATATTGAATTTAATGATGTAAGTAAAATAACAGATAGATTTAAAAATATGGATAAACAAGATGTTATAAATGAACTTACATCAATGAAAGAATCAGTTAGAGAACTTAATAAACAAATAAGTGATTATATAGAAGTAAATATTAAAACAAAGAATAAGGAACAAGAAAGGTAATTATGAAAGATAGTTTTAAATATGAGTTTTCGGTAAATGAAACTAACTTAATTGTAAAATCACTTAACTTATTAAGAAACTACTTAAACACTCAAGATAGAGCAACTGATTCAGTAGATGAAATAATTATAAAATTAACTGATTATAATAAAATAGAAATTGATAAATATGAATTAGGTATTATTATAAATGCACTAAATAGTTATAGATATAAATTGAAAAGTTTAAATGAGTCAAGAAGTGAAGTAAATGAGTTATTATTAAGATTATTAGATGATAGTGAAAGAGAAAAAAATAGTAAAAAAAAACTCATAAGGATACGCAAGAAAGATAGATAATGCAAGAAGAAAAAAGAAAACAACAGATAATACTATTTATACTTGGTATAATTCCAGTTATATGGTTATCTCTAATAATAGCGCCAAATATAGATGGAGGACTAATAGATATAATTAAAAAATTAACTAAAGCACTAGATAATCCATTTCGAATAACTATATGTGAGAATAGTTTAAAGACTGTTCTTTTTCTTTTAGTCGTATATGTTATTGCTATTTTAATATATTATTCATCAAGAAAAAACTACCGAAGAAATGAAGAATATGGAAGTGCTAAATGGGGCAGTGCTAAAAAAATATGTAAAAAGTATATAGATAAAAATAATAACAATAGTAAAATACTTACACAAAATGTTCAAATAGGATTGGATGGTAGAAAGCATAGAAGAAACTTAAACGTATTAATATGTGGTGGTAGTGGAGCAGGTAAAACTAGATTCTATGCTAAACCTAATATTATGCAGTGTAATTGTTCTTTTGTAATATTAGATCCAAAAGGAGAAATTTTAAGAGATACAGGTGGATTATTAGAACATAAAGGTTATGAAGTAAAAGTATTAGATTTAATTAATATGTATAAAAGCCATTGTTATAATCCATTTGTATATTTAAAAGATGATAATGATGTACAAAGATTAGTTACTAATTTATTTAAGTCAACAACACCAAAAGGAAGCCAAAGTAATGATCCATTTTGGGATACTGCTGCATCAATGTTATTGTTATCACTAATATTTTACTTATGGTATGAAGCACCAGAAGAAGAACAAAACTTTACAATGGTAATGGAAATGTTAAGAGCAGGAGATGTTAAAGAAGAAGATGATATGTATTTATCTCCACTTGATTTATTATTTGAAAAATTAGAAAATACTAACCCAGATCATATAGCACTTAAATACTATAAAGATTATCATAGTGGTAGTGCTAAAACACTAAAATCTATTCAAATAACTTTAGCTTCAAGATTAGAAAAGTTTAATTTAAGAAGTTTATCTATGCTTACAATGACAGATGAATTAGAACTATCTAGTTTAGGTGAAAAGAAAACAGCACTATTTGCTCTTATTCCAGATAATGATACATCATTTAATTTTATTGTTAGTATTCTATATACTCAATTATTTCAACAATTATTTTATGTAGCAGATCATAAATATAAAGGAAGTTTGCCAGTACCTGTACATTTTGTAATGGACGAGTTTGCTAATGTTAGTTTACCAGATGATTTTGATAAAATATTATCTGTTATGAGATCAAGACAAGTGTCAGTATCAATAATCTTACAAAATTTAGCTCAATTAAAATCACTTTTTGAAAAACAATGGGAAAGTATAGTTGGAAATTGTGATGAGTTTTTATATTTAGGTGGTAATGAACAATCTACTCATAAGTATGTATCAGAATTACTTGGAAAAGAAAATCTTGACTTAAATACTTATGGAAAATCACACGGAAGAAATGGTAATTATTCCACTAATTACCAACAAACAGGTAGAGAGTTATTAACACCAGATGAAGTTAGAATGTTAGATAATAAGTATGCAATTTTATTTATTAGAGGAGAACGACCAATTAAGGATTTAAAATATGATATTTTAAAACACCCTAATTTAGAATATACAACTGATGGTAAAGCTAAAGCATACGAACACGGAAAAATTAATAATTCTATTGCTACAATTGAAGTAGACTATAACATTGATAATTATAACTTTACTGATATTGAAGAAATAGCTAAAGATTATGAAATTATATCTAGTGAAGATATAGAAAGTTATTTTAAAGAAAAGAAAGGAATTGATAATAATGAAAGTAAAAAATAATATGAAAAAAATTAATAAAACTTATATGTTAATAAGTTTTGCCGTATGTACTTTAATGTTATTTGTATCAAATGTTTTTGCAGCAGGAGATGATCCAATTGCAGTAGTTAATAATTTATCTGATTTTATATTTCAGATAACAAGAGTTGTTGGAAGTATAATTGTAGGATATTCTTTAGTACAAATTGGATTATCATTTACAAGTCACGATGCATCACAAAGAGTAAATGGTTTTATGTTTTTCGTTGGTGGAGTAATTATAATGTTTGCTAAAGAAATATTAAATATGATTGCTGGCTAGATAATAGGGGTAGAAACTAATTTCTATCCCTAAACTTTTTAGGAGGTGGGAAAATGTATATATTAGCTAGTAGTGGTAATTGGGTAATAGATAACTTAAATAATGCACTAGATACTTGGAATGATAAATTAACAGAAATATGGCAAATAATTACTCAATCACCAGAGTTATTTAAAGGTGGTTCAATATGGCAAGTAATACTTAAAATAAATGGAGCAGTAGAGGCAATAGGACTTGCACTTTTAGTATTATTTTTTGTAATAGGTGTAGTAAAAACTTGTTCATCACTAGCAGATGTAAAAAAGCCAGAACACGCCCTTAAATTATTTGTAAGGTTTGCTATTGCAAAGGCAGTTGTTACCTATGGACTTGATTTAATGTTAGCAATTTTTAAAATAGTACAAGGTTTAATGTCTACGATTATGGAAACAGCAGGACTTGGTACAATTACAAAGACAGTCTTACCACAAGAAATAATCACTGCAGTAAAAGATTGTGGTTTTTTTGAATCAATACCATTATGGGCGGTTACATTAATAGGTGGATTATTTGTTACAGTATTATCTTTCATAATGATTTTAACAGTTTATGGAAGATTTTTTAAATTGTATTTATATACGGCAATAGCACCAATACCATTATCAACAATTGCAGGAGAGCCAACACAAAGAATATGTGCTAGTTTCTTAAAATCATTTACAGCAGTTTGTTTAGAGGGAGCAATAATAGTTCTATCTTGTATTATATTTTCGCTTTTTGCATCAAGTCCACCAGTCGTGGATACAACAGCGTCAGCAGTAACGCAAGTTTGGAAGTATATTGGGGAACTTATTTTTAATATGCTCGTTCTAGTAGGAACAATAAAAATGAGTGATAGAGTTATAAGAGAAATGATGGGATTATAAAGAAAGGATGATGATTATGGATAAAGAAAAAATTAAAAAAGATTTAGAAGATATTTTATATAGTGATGAAGAATATAAAGACTTTAAAATTAATTATATAATACACTATAAAGATAATGATAATTATGAGGCAGTAGTATCTAATAATAATGATATAGCAAGTGTATTTTTATATAATAAAAAGATTGAACCAATAATTGAACCATTATATTCAATTGATAATGATGTGTTTGAAACATTAGAAAGATTAGATACTGAAATTATTTATGCAAGACTAGATTTTAACTATAGTGTTTGGAATTATATAAACGAATATTACCCAGATGATATAAATAATAAGTATGGAATGAATAAATATCTAAAATATTGTAAAGAAAATAATATAACTAAAGAATTAATAGAAAAAGAAGTTAAAATTGAAGTACCTGATGTTATGAAATATTATAAAAATAGAGAAGTAAAAATATTAGGAACTTGGGAAACTGATTATGCGGATATTGCAGTAAATGCACTACTTATGGAAAATAACAAAAAGATAGCCAATATTATTACAACATTTGATCTTAGTAATTATTTCTTAAAAAGGGAATTGTATGATGATTTTGACTATTATAAAAATTTACCTAAAATATCAAAATGTTCTAAACTATTACAAGTTATATATGATAATGTCTGTGAATCTGAATCATCAATGTGTCATATAACAAATGAAGATTGGGAGGAATATTATTCAGATAATTTTACTAATAAAGATATTGAAAAACTAAAAGAAGAAGTAAAAGAATATAAATTAGATAATGTTATTACATTTGATGATGCAGAGTATAAAATTATTGGTTGGAGTGATTTAGAAACTAGATTTAATGATGATAGAAATTTTGTAAAAGAAAAGGAAAGGGAAAGATAATTATGATAAATAGAAAATTAGATAATGGAATATTTGTACTTGATATAGGTTATAGAAATGATATACCAGTTGTATTAGTAGAAAGAAGTTATGATGATACTTGTGAATATATAATAGGTTTTAATTACAAAGTAAATGATAATAAAATGACTTGGGGATATGGTTATTATTATGATAGAAATATAGATAAAGCAATGACTGATTTTAAAAGAGTATTAAATGGTGAAAGTCTTGCAGATACATTTTCTAATAAAGAAAGAAGTGATAAGTTATGCCATACAAGATAGAAAAAGACAAAGTAATAATTGATAAAGATACTTTTAATGAAGAAAACGAAATACATTATTTAAACTTTATTTTAGGATATGACTTATTAAATGATTTATATAAAAAATCTATTTGTTCTGAGTGTGATGTAAATTATGATTTTAGTGATTATATTTCAAGAGAGTTTATTAAGAGTGAAGAATACCAAAACACTAGATATTCTACTTATGAAATGTTGGAAAAATGGTTAGAAAATAATATGTTAAAAATAAAAAAAGAATATTATGAGTTTATTGGTAGTGAAAAAAACATTTACAAAATTGGTAATTATGTGTGCGAAGTTGATGATATAAATTACGATAATAAAGAAGAAAGTATAGTAATGATTTATAAAAGTGAAAAAGATTATAAGAATGGTAATTATATGGAACAAGTATCTTTAAATAACAAAGATATAAAAGAAAATATAACTAATTATATTAAAAATAATTATCTAGTTAAGATAAAAGAAAGGTAGGATTTTATGACAATAAATGATTTAAGAAAATACGATAAACTTATGAAATCTTTAGCTATATATATAATAATTGAGTATGGAATATCAAACTTAAAAATTAAAGATTTTGTAGATAATATTAAGCAAGAATTAGTAGATGATAATAAAAATTGCAAGCTTATGACTAATGAATATTTAAAAGATTCAGTAGATTTAGCAGTAAAAATATCAAGTTTAGAACAAAATGATATATGTAAATTAATATATCAAGAAGAAAAAAACAAAAATAAACAAGAAAGGGGAAGATAGCAAATGATGAATATGTTTACATTAATTGGAAGAATAACTAATGATGAATTTAATATGGAAGTAAATGATAAAGGACAAAAAGAAGTTTTAATTACTATTGAAGGTAAAAAAGCAGATGGCACTAACTATCAATTACCAATTAAAGTTAGAGGGAAAATGGCTGAAACAGTTAATGAATATTGTTTTAAAGATGCTGTTGTAGGAATAAAAGGTTCTTTAAATAGTGTAGATAATTCAAATATAGAATTATCTGCAGAAAAAATGACTGTATTAAATTCAGAAAAAAATATCAATAAAAAGAAAGATGATGTGGAAAGGTAGGTATAAAATAATGGAAGTTAAAATAAATAGAGAAATAAGAAATTATACCGAAAGTATTTATTTTGGTTTAACCTTAAGACAATTTATTTGTTCATTATGTGCTTGTATTGTAGCAGTGGGACTATATTTTATATGTAGTCCCTTTCTTAATAAAGAAATAGTATCTTGGATATGTATTTTAGGAGCAATACCTTTTGCAGGATTAGGCTTTTTTAAATATAATGGAATGAATTTAGAAAATTTTATTAAAAGTTGGCTAAAATCAGAAATACTTGTACCTAAAGATTTAAAATATAAAGTAGAAAATATCTATTATGAAATGACAAAAGATATTATAGAAAATAAACAAAGAGAGGAGTTTAATAGAAATGATAAAGTCAATTAATAATTTAAGAAAACAAGAAAAAGATAATATGAATATACCAAAGTCAATACAACAAGTAATACCAATTCAAAGAATATGGACTGATGGAATATTTCTAGTGGGAAAAAATAAATATTCTCAAACATTTAAATTTACAGATATTAATTATGCAGTAGCATCAAAAGAAGATAAAGAGGCTATGTTTTTAGAATATGGGGAATTACTTAATTCATTTGATAGTGGTGCTACTACTAAAATAACTATAGCATTAAGAAGAATAAATAAGAAAGATTTTGAAAAGGAAATACTATTACCATATAAAGAAGATGGATTAGATATTTATAGACAAGAATATAACCAAATGCTACTTGACAAAGCAATTAATAGCAATGGTATGGTAAGAGAAATATATTTAACAATATCAGTATTTAAGAAAAATATAGAAGATGCTAAAAACTATTTTAGGAGGGTATCTAATGATATAGTATCTCATTTAGCAAGACTAGGAAGTAAAAGTATAGAACTTGATGCTAAAGAGAAATTAAGAATATTACACGACTTTTATAGAATAGGAGAAGAAGTAAATTATAATTTAGATATAAAAGAGTTTATAAAAAAAGGACATAATTTCAAAGATTATATATGTCCTGATAGTTTCTCATTTAAAAAAGATTATTTTGAAATGGGAAAGAAATATGGTAGGGTATTATTTTTAAAAGATTATGCTAGTTATATCAAAGATACTATGGTAGCAGAACTAACAGACTTAAATAGAAATATGATGATGAGTATTGATATTATACCAGTACCTACTGATGAAGCAGTAAAAGAAGTTGAAAATAGATTGCTGGGAGTAGAAAGTAATATAACTAATTGGCAAAGAAAACAAAATGCTAATAATAATTTTAGTGCAGTTATTCCTTACGATATGGAACAACAAAGAAAAGAAAGTAAAGAATTTTTAGATGATTTAACAACAAGAGATCAAAGAATGATGTTTGCTAATTTAACTCTTGTTATTACAGCAGATACTAAAGAACAACTAGATGCTGATACTGAAACAATTTTAATTACAGGAAGAAAGCATTTGTGTCAGATAGCGCCACTTAATTATCAGCAGTTAGATGGACTTAATACTGTACTTCCAATTGGAGTTAGACATATTGATACATTAAGAACATTAACAACAGAAAGTCTATCAGTATTAATGCCATTTAGAGTACAAGAAATAATGGATAAGAATGGTATTTATTATGGCGAAAATGCTATTAGTCATAATCTAATTATGGTAAATAAAGCAAATTTACAAAATCAATCATCATTTTTACTTGGAATACCCGGAAGTGGTAAAAGTTTTAGTGCAAAAGAATTAATAGTATTTCTAGCTCTTTCAACAGAGGATGATATTTTAATATGTGATCCAGAGGGTGAATATTCTGCTTTAGTAAAAGCAATGGGTGGCGAAGTAATTGGAATATCCGCAAGTAGTAGCGATCACATTAATGCTATGGATATGTCAGAGGGTTATGGAGATGGTTTTAATCCTGTAATAGATAAGTCAGAGTTTATCTTATCATTATTTGAACAATTAGACAAAAAAGGTTTAGGACCAAAAGAAAAATCAATAATAGATAGATGTACAAGTTTAACTTATGAAGAATATTATAAAACTGGTATTACTCCTACACTTATGACATTAAGAAGAAAATTACAAGAACAACCAGAAAAAGAAGCAGGAGAACTTGCTTTATCTTTAGAATTATTTACCAATGGTAGTTTAAATGTTTTTGCTCACGAAACAAATGTAAATATCAGTAGTAGGATTATTTCTTATGATATTTATAAGTTAGGTAAACAACTAAAGACTATGGGATTATTAGTAATAACAGATGCTATGAGAAATAGAGTATCAGAAAATTATAAAAAAGGTAAGAGAACACATATCTTTATTGATGAAATACATATTTTGTTTGAAAATGAATATTCAGCAACATTTTTTAATTCTGCTTGGAGGCAATTTAGAAAAAGAAATGCTTACCCAACTGCAATTACTCAAAATGTAGAATATCTTTTATCATCAGTAGATGCAAGTACAATGCTATCTAATAGTGAGTTTGTAGTAATGTTAAATCAAGCATCAAGTGATAGAAAAGAATTAGGTAAACTATTAAATATTTCTGATGAGCAAATGTCGTATATTACTAATGCTGATGCTGGCTGTGGATTAATTCGTTATGGTAGTAGTCTCGTTCCTTTTGTTAATAGATTTCCAAAGAACACTAAACTATATAAATTAATGACTACTAAACCGGGAGAATAAAAAATGTCTATAAAAACAAAAGAAACAATAAAAGGGACAATTAAAACTATTGATAAAGGTAGAGTTATTACTGATAAGGCAAAAGATACTATTGTATCAATTAAAGAAAAAGGAGATGTTGGTTATAATAATACTAATGATAATAATGCAAATGAATATGCAATTAATAGAATTAATAATAGTGTAAGAAATTTAGTTAATAATTCTGGTAATATTAAGAATACTGGTAATAAGACAGTTCGAGATACTAAAAATAACTTTATTAAAACAAAGAATAAAGTAAAAAATATTAAAACTAAACTAACTGAAAAAAAGATGATTAAGCAAGTAAAGAATAAAATTAAGACAAGTAAGAAAGTTGTTAAAGAAACTGCTAAAACTACTAAACAGACAATAAAAGCAAGTGAGAGAGCAAAACAACTTATGGTAAAAAGTGTAAAAATGACTTATCAAGAAATTAAGGTTGCAGTTAAAGCTACAGTATCAGCAATAAAAGGTATAATTGCAGGTACTAAAGCTTTAATTTCTTTTTTGCTTGCTGGTGGTTGGATAGCACTTATAATAATTATTGTTATTTGTTTAATAGGTGTATTACTTAATTCTCATTTTGGAATATTCTTTAGTGGGGAAAAGACAAGTAAAAATAGTATTACTATGCAAGATGTAATAGCAGAATGTAATAATGAGTTTTATGATAAATTACAAACAATTCAAGATGAAAATGAACATGAAGAATATGTTTTAGAGGGCAAACTTGCTAGTTGGAAAGATATGTTAGTGATTTATACAGTTAAAGTATCTAAAGGTATAAATGAAAATGATGTTATAACAATAGATGATAATAAAAAACAAATAATGAAAGATATATTTTGGGATATGAATAGTTTATCATCAGAAGTTAAAACAGAAACTATTATTGAACAGGGAGTAAATACTGATGAATTACCAACTGAAATAGAAAAAGAAGTATTACATATAATTATTACTTCTAAAAATGCAGAACAAATGAAAGAAGAATACTCTTTTAATGAATTGCAACTTGAACAATATAATGAACTTTTAAGTGATGAATATTCTTCATTATGGAATGGTATTATTTATAGTATTGATTCTGGAGAATACACTACTTGGAGGCAAAGTGGTGCTAGTTGGTCTAATATAAAAATTGGTAATACTACAAGTACAATTGGTCAAATAGGTTGTTTGGTAACATCTATTGCAGTTTTAATTGAAAAGTCAGAAGTAGAAAATAAATTAGTACCATTTAATCCTGGAGTATTTGTAGAAGAATTAAATAAAAATAATGGATTTGATAATAAAGGTAATTTACAATATAGTGCTATTAGTAAAGTTGTACCTAATTTTAAATATATGGGTATAGTAGATTTAAAAAATAGAACAAGAACAGAAAAACTATCTTTAATTAAGGAATATGTTGATAGAGGTTATTATTTAGCAGTTGAGGTAAAAGGTGCAACAGAAGGTAACCAACATTGGGTAGCAATTACAGATGTAGAGGGAAATAATATATATATTGTTGATCCTGCAAGTAACTACACCGAATTATGGCCTTCTTATGATTGGGACAAGACAACACAGTTTATCTATTTTAAAGTAAAAGTTTAAATTAATAGTATAATAATATTATTGTAAAAAAAATTAACAATTAAGAAAATGTCTATTATTGTAGATTTTTGTTTTTTTTTTTGATATAATATACATATGATATGTTGATACAATTTTATTATAGAACTGTAAAATGAAAGGAGGATTTATTGCAGTATAATAAAAATGCAGTATTTAACTTTATCAATGGTAATTTTATTTTGTTGACATTTATTTTGTGATAAAGAAAGTATTAACATATTTTAATAAATATTTGGAATTGTTAACTTTAGAAATCAAGTTGACAAACCAATGAAAGGAGAAATATATGGATAATACAAAAAGAAAAAAAGTAATAATTGCTAGAAACATTTCCAAAAGTTATACGAAAGAAAACAAAAAAATATCAATTCTTGAAAACGCTAGTATAGATTTTGAAACAGGAAAATTTTATGCAATTACTGGTCATAGTGGAAGTGGAAAATCTACTTTAATCAACATTTTGGGCTTAATAGATTTTTGTGACAGTGGAGTGATTAAAATTAACAATTTAGATGTAAAAGAATTGAATGATAAAAAACTATCACTATTAAGAATGGAAAATATAGGCTTTATTTTTCAAGACTTTCAACTTGACCCATATTTAAAAGCATTTGAAAATGTAATGTTACCAATGATAATAAACAAAAATATTAATAAAGAAAATAGAAAGAAGTGTGCAATCAAATTACTACAACAATTTGGACTTGATGATAGAATTAACCATTATCCAAGAGAAATGTCTGGCGGTGAACAGCAAAGAGTTGCCATCGCTAGAGCTTTGGCAAATAATCCTAAGATAATTCTTGCAGATGAACCGACTGGTAATTTGGACAAAAAAACAGAAAAAGAAGTATTTTCATATCTAAAAAAACTGGCAAATGATGGAAAATGTGTTATAGTAGTAAGTCATAGTGACTTGGTAAGACAATATGCAGATTATGTCTATACTATAGATGATGGAAAAATAGATGAGGTTTATAATGATGATAATTGATTTTCTTCATTTTTCTATTATAAAATTATTTAGAAATAAAAAAAATGTGTTTTTGATGATTTTATATATCATTTGTACTATTGTATTACTTTGTGGATTGATTTTTAGAGATAATTTTTCAAATTTTATTTATAATACTATAACAAAAAATGTTGGCTTTAGGTCTATAATGGTGTCACCAAATTTTGACATGGATGATTATGGCTTTTCAGAAATAAAAAAAATCAATCATGTAGTAGATGTATATAATTCAAATTACGATTTTGTGTCTGTTTCAAGCAGTTTTAAAAGTTCAACACACGATGGATATATTGATTTAAATTATGGAAACACATCTACTTTACCAGAAAATATAATTGGTGAAAAGTTTAATGATGAAAGTACCGGTGTTGCAATTTGTCCAATTAACTTTTTACCATCAAGTGATGCAGTTAATTTGTTTATTGACGAAAATAAAATTCTAAACGGATATGAACTGTTGAATACAGATTTTGAAATTACATATTTTTCACATATTTATAAAAACAATAAATTAATTGAAAAAGATAAATTTAGTAAAAAACTAAAAATCATAGGATTATATGATAACAATGAAGTAATGAATCCAAGCAATACATGTTATGTCTCTTCGAAAGATATTATTGAAATCAAAAATGCAACACAAATATTAAATGAAGAAAATTCTACAGTTTATGGTTTCGTTATTATTGTTGATACAAAGGAAAATGTAATGCAAGTTGTTAATGAGCTTACAAATATGGGCTTTTATCAACCAACGATTAAAAATCAAATTGATACATCAATTACCAATATCATAATATTATCAAGTAATATTTTGATTAGTGTAGTTATGCTTGCAACTATTTTACTTACTGTTTTTTATATCAAAAAGAAAACAACTTACATTGTAAAAGATATTGGTTTTTTAAAGTCCTGTGGATATAGCAAAAACGAAATTATTTTATATAATTTTTTAGAAGCATTTATAATTAGTATATTTTCATATATAGTAGGTACAGCGTTTTCTGTCACAGTTTTTTATGTTTTGAAATCAACTGTTTTAACGTCACTAATTTATTCAGGATTTAAACTTAAACTATTTTTTGTGGATTTTGCATTTGTATTTGCTATTGTTGTGTTAATATGTTCTATTATTAATATTTGTTATATTTATAGAATAACTAAAAAAAATGTACATGAATTGATTGGCGGTGATAAAATATGATTATAAAAAGTTTTTTTAGAAATAAAACTGTTAAAATTTATATGATAATATTAACAATCGCAATATCCGTGTTATTTATTTTAAGCAGTTTTATAAGTTATTATCAAAATATGCAAGATGAACTTTTTTTGAACAGAAACATTTTGATTGTTACAAGTAAAAACAATATATATGATGATTTAAAAAAAATCAAATTAATAAATAATATAGAAAATAAAGTGGTATTATTACCTGACAAAACTTATAATACCATAGTTGATTCACAATATACATTAACTGATTCTGAAGGTAATATTATAGATTCCTTTACAAGCAATGAAGATGGATATGAATTTAAAATTACCTGGGAAAGACTATTTATATCAAATTTTGATTACATTTTAGTTACTTCTGATAAAAACACTAAAAATAAACTATCAAAAAATGATGTTTCAATTGGATTGACAGAATCTTGGGTAAAATATTATAGTGATCATCAGGATCTATATTTAAATAAAAATGTTGGATTTAAAACTAATGAGCAAAACAAACTTGAACTTAAAATTGTTAATTTATACAATTCAAACTTTCCACAGTTAATGGTATCTGAAGAATTGTATAATGATTTAATAAAAGAACAAAAATTTAATGTTTATACGATGAACATTTTATCATATAGTGAGTCGAATCGTGTGATAAAGGAAGTTAATACTCTCAATGATAAAAGTGATTACTTTAGCACTGCTTTTGATTGCTCATATAAAGATTTCGAAAGTAATACAATCAATAATATTGACAACTTAATTGGAATTTTAAAATTGTCTAGTTATGTTATTTTGTTTGTGTTTGTTATTTTAATTATTATTATTATAAAAAATTTATTATATGATTTGAACAAAAGTACAACCTTAGAGAGCAAAATTGGATTCAGTAAAAAACAAATAAAACTAAATGTTGTTTACAGATTGCTTTTACTTTTACTTTTTTCAACACTATTTTCTGTTATGCTGTCCTTAATAATCATATTGATAATTAACTATACTTTTAAATTAAATATAATTTTATTTAATGGAATTTTCTTCTTGAAAATTCTTGCATTAGTATTCTTGATTGCATTATGTATGATTTTATTGAAAAAGTATTGAAATTTGTCGAAATATAGTGTATAATGAAGTTGAATTATAGAAGTTTTATAGTTCAATAATAAAGGAAGGAGGTAAATGAATGAAAAAACTATTAAAGAATGTTGCAGTTTCGTCTATGCTATTAGTTGCTTGCTTTGTATGTGTTGTTGCTGTAAATGCTGCATCTGCTACTTCTACATTGACTTATAACAATTCCGTAACAGTTACTAAGAGTTCAGTTGGGACAAGCTTTCTAACAACAATTAACGCTACTGGCATTTATAATGTATCACCAATATCTGTACAAACACAAGTTGGAAGAAAGATGTTCAATCTAGCCTGGTATGATTCAGGAAAATCTACAACAAAAGTTGCTACAACAGGCTATAATTATCCAACAAGATGGAGTGCTAATGGAACTTATGATACAAGAGCAATATGGACTAATATGACTTCTGGATCTACAATTTCAGCAGCATTCACATTAAATTAAAAAAAATATATATTTTTAATTGTAAGCAGTAATAACCTTTGTTATTACTGCTTTATTTTTTTAGAGAAAAGGAGCAATGATTAAAGGTTATATTTGGTATAACATTAGTGATTAGAAAAATATAATATTCTAAATTACTTATAGTAGTATTTTACGTTGCTATGGTGATATTATGAATGTTATTTATTACTGGTATTGTTTAAAAAAGATAAATATAGAAAAAAATGTCAAAAATATTCGCATAAAGAATATTTTTGACATTTTTTTTTGTTTTAAAAAAAATAGTGCATATATTCGAGGGCCACCCTCCTATCAACTTAAAAAAATAAAGTTGATAGGAGGAAAAATGGACAAGCATTCCAAAAGAAATAAAGATAAATATAATCCATATACATTACTTTCTAATAAAGATAAAAATATATATGTAGTTGTTTTTAAGGATAATAGGAATAAAACTCATAATATTGAAGTATCAAAAGATATATATAATGCTTTTGATAAATTTGAATTAGAAGATATATCGCAAATGCACAAATATGAAAGACATATTGAACATTCGGAAGTTTATGAAGAAACAATGTTTTCAAGATCTATTAATAAACAAACATCTCTTGAAGAAGAAGTAGAAAGAAAAATTCTTAATGAAAATATAAAAACTGCTATGAGTAAATTGACTGAAACACAAAGAAGAAGAATAAAATTATACTTCTTTGAAAATATGAACTTTACTCAAATAGCAAGATTAGAGAAGTGTGATGAATCTTCAGTTAGAGAAAGTATTTATGGTGGAATTGAAAAAATTAAAAAAATTTTAAATTAATACCCCCTAAAATTGATTTTAAGTGGGGAAACAAGTGAGAAGGGTAAATATTACTTATTCTCACTTGTTTCAAATTTACGAAACATTGTTCTTTGACAATTTTTGTTGACACTTAACAAATACATTCTCATTATGACTATTGAAGTTAAGCACATTAGTAGGTACGCTTGTCGATTAATACCTGACTATAAATATTAAGTAGCTCTTAATAATGCAATGATAAATAATGAGAATAATGATACTTTTGCATAGCCACAGACTCAAGCAATGGGTGCAATTCTGTGAGAACCACAGAAAGGTGTAATTCCTATGGAACTAATTAGCTATTAGTCGTTTGTTAAGTCCCTGTATTAAGGGAATTAGAATAATTTTAATACACAAATAAGAAAGGAAATGATTAAAAATGAAAGAAAAAGAATTTAATGTAAAATTTAAGACTGTTAGTGAAAATGAAATAACAGTATATGCAAAAAATAGAAAGGAAGCTTTAGATAAGGCAAAAGAGTTATTTAACTCAGAATTAAAGGATACTGATATACATAATATAACAAAATATTACTATGTTTTAGAAATAAATAATAAGGATATGCTTATTGTTGTTAGACACTAAAAAGGAATAGATATGAAAAGATATAGAGTAAAATTAATAAGAAAATATAAGTTTGATTTAGATGGTATAAGTAAGAATAGCATAAGAGAACAGGTTGATTATATATTAACTAGACCTGAGTTATTAGAGAAAGATTATGTTATTAGGAAAAATAAAATAATAATTAAGGAAGCAAAGAGGAAAAAAATAAAATGAAAATTCTATTTAATGTAAATACAAAAATGCAATACTATAAATTAAAAAATTGCACATTGGAACAATTTTATAATAATTGGTATCTTGGATATGTAAGAGCCAATTATATATAATTTTTACAATGGATATGAATAATAAAAAGGTTTATAGTGTTGCTGAAATACAAAAAATATTAGGATTGGGTAGAAGTAAAACTTATTATTTTTTAGAAGAAGTATATAAAGCACAGCAACCATTTAGGGTAATTAAAATTGGAAAATTATATAGAATTCCTAAAGAATCATTTGATAATTGGCTGGATAATAAAGGAGTGATCAATAATGACCAAAGGTAAAATAATTAAAGGAAAAAGTGGTGTTGCTTTTTATGAATATACTTCTTGGGGATATAGATATAAGGTATTAGAGTCTAATGGAAAGACAATTTATAAAAAAGCCAAAGGATTTACAACAGAAGAAGAAGCAGTAGAAAATTACAAACAAAAAAAGAAAGAATATGAAGATAGTATAAGGGATTTTTATACTAGTATAAATAAAGACATTTTCTTTAAGGATTATATTAAATATTGGTTTAAAAACATTTTCTCACCTAGAGTAAAGTCTAATACAATAATTATAGGTAATTATGTTGTGGAAAGGTTAATATTACCAAACATAGATTATGATTTAAAAATTAATTTAGTGACTGCTTCGTATTTAGATGAAATAATTTTAAAAGCATCTAAATTAACTACATCAGGTGGTTATACGGCAAGAGCATATATAAGTATTGCGATGAGTGATGCTTATATAGGTGGATATATAACTTATAACCCATTTAAAGATGTTAAAATTTATTCACGACCAAAACCTAAAATAAGAGTTTTAAGTGAAGAACAGATAAAAAAGTTTTTAGTAGAAGCTAAAAATACAACTTGGTATTTAGAAATATTATTGGCACTTTTTTTAGGACTTCGTAAAGGTGAAATAATGGGATTAAAATTCAATGATTTTGATATTGAAAATAATACTGTTAGAATAGAAAGACAACTTGTTAGAGAGATTATAAATGAAGATAATAATTGTGAAAAAAAGTTTATTATTTGTGAAAATAAACCTAAAACAGAAAATAGTATAAGAAGTTTAAGGATAACTGATATAATATTGCAAGAGTTAGGAAAAAGAAAAATTATTGTAGATAATTTTAAAGATAAGTATAAAGATGACTATAATGATAATAATTATATTTGTTGTCAAGAAAATGGTAATCCTCGTAGTATAACAGGATTAAATAAAACATTAAATATTATTTGTTCTAAACTTTCTTTGCCACATATAACAGTTCACGGTTTAAGACATATTTGTGCTACTATTTTGCTTGAAGAAGGTGTATCATTAGCAGTTATATCAGCTTTTTTAGGTCATAGTTCAATTCATACAACATTTGAATATTATTGTGAGGTTATGGATGAAAAAGATAGAATATTAGGCTTTATGAATAATATATTTGCGGCAGGAGAGAATAAAGATGAAAACAATTAAAGAAATGATTGAAAGAAATTATATAGATTATAAATTATATTCAGTTATTAAATTAAAAAATAAATATGGATTCAGAGTTTTATTAATGTTTGATGATGAAACAAAAGAATTAATACAATATGGTGGTTTTGATAAAAAAAGTGATGCTATAAAAGAAAGAGATATAATTGCTGCTAAACTTTATAATCATTCTTTTGTAGCTTATCCTAAAATATTATTTAAAGATTATGCTTTATATTGGCTAGATGAAATAATTGGTCCTAAGTTAACTTATGATAGTTATATGTCTTATAGAAATATAATAAAAAATTATGCTATTCAATTTTTTGACAATATTTATATAAATAATATAAATATAGGTCATATTCAAAGATTTTATATTTTAATTTCAGAAAAGTCATATTCAGTAGCTAAACTAGCAAAGGCAGTTATGTCTTCGATAATGAAAGATGCAAAAAAAAGAAATCTTATCGAAAATAACCCTACATTAAAAATAAGTTTACCAAAGAATGAGAAATCATCATCTTATAGGACTATTTATATAGATAAAGATAAGGTTTTAAATATAGAGCAAATAAAAAAATTAATTGAAGCTAGTAAAGATACTCCTATTTATTTGCAAATTTTATTTGCTGTTTTGATGGGGTTAAGAAAACAAGAAATAAATGGTATTAGATATTCAGACATAGATTTTATTAATAGAAAATTATATTTAAAAGAACAAATTGGTAGACAAAATACTGATGAAGTGGAAGAACTTAAAAGTAAAAAAATGCTTACTAAGCAACGCATAAAACTGAAAACTAAAAATAGTGAGAGAGTATTGGACATTCCTGACTATTTGTTTGAAGTAATTTTGGAAGAAAGAAAGAAATACGAAAAAAATAAACGAAGAAGAATAAATGATAAAAATAATCCGTTTTTAGATCAAGGATATGTGTGTTGTTCAACTTATGGTAAACCTAGAAGTAAGGGTTTTCATAATAGGTATTATAATAAAATTTTTGAAGAAAATGATTTACCTAGAATAAGATTTCACGATCTTAGACATACTTATGCAACATTATTATTAACAAATAATTATGGTGTAAAAGCAGTTTCTGAATTGTTAGGTCACGGAAGTACAATTATAACAACTAAAGTTTATTTTGATAAAAGTAAAGTAATAATTGATTGTTCAGAAAAAATGAATGATTATGTTAATAGAGTAATACCAAAAGAAGAGAAAAAAAGCAATGAAATTTTGCTTAATAATTTGGATACGAATTTGATCGTTTCAAAATATTTATAATAAATTATTAGATAAGTATATATTAAACAAGATAGTAGTTGTTACTTTCTTGTTTTCCTTTGAAATTCGTGGTAAAATAAGATTAGATAATTTCTTTATGTGTTATTTTGTATTATTTGGTGTTATTTAATAAATTTGTGGCCAAAATGTGTATCATACAGTTTTTAACCAAAATTTAGAACTAAAAATAGGAAAATGGATACGAATTTTTTGGCTGTCAGTAATCGTAATAAGGAGGCAGAATATGTTTAAATTAGTAAGTAAATACACTCCATCTGGAGATCAACCACAAGCTATTGATGCATTAGTTAAAGGTATTAATGAAGGCAAGAAACATCAAGTATTACTTGGTGCTACAGGCACTGGTAAGACTTTTACGATAGCTAATGTTATAGCTAAAACTAATAAACCAACTCTAGTTTTAGCACACAATAAAACACTCGCAGGACAGCTATATAGTGAATTCCGTGAATTGTTCCCAGAGAATGCAGTATGCTATTTTGTATCATATTATGACTACTACCAACCAGAAGCCTATGTACCTAGTACCGATACCTATATAGAAAAAGATTCATCAATTAATGATGAAATAGATGAATTAAGACATAGTGCTACTTCAGCCTTAATATCAAGAAGAGATGTCATAGTAGTAGCCTCAGTATCATGTATCTATGGAATAGGAGAAATAGAAGAATATAAAAAGAAGATGTTAACTCTTAATGTTGGAGATACTATAGATAGAGATATAATATTAAAAAAATTAATAGAAATGTTATATGAAAGAAATGATATTGATTTAAAAAGAGGAACCTTTAGAGTAAGAGGAGATTCACTAGAAATAGTACCAGCCTATGAAAGAACAAATGGTTTATTAATAGAGTGGTTTGGAGATGAAATAGATCGAATAAGTGAAGTAGATACCATTACTGGTCATATCTTAAAAGATAAAAAGACTGTATCCATATTCGCAGCCTCTCACTTTGTAACCGATGAAGAAAGATTAAAGATAAGTATAGAAAGAATAAATAAAGAAAAAGAAGAAAGAGTAAAATACTTTAAAGAGAATAATAAATTAATTGAAGCCCAAAGAATTGAAGAAAGAGTAAATTATGATATGGAGATGTTATCAGAAACAGGCTTTTGTCGTGGTATTGAGAATTATTCAAGACATATAGCACTAAAAGAAGAAGGTGAGTCTCCGAATACCTTAATAGATTTCTTTCCTAAAGATTTCTTACTCGTAATAGACGAATCCCATGTAACATTACCTCAAGTAAGAGCTATGTATAATGGCGATAGAGCTAGAAAAATGAACTTAGTAGACTATGGTTTTAGATTACCTAGTGCTCTTGATAATAGACCATTAAAGTTTGAAGAATTTACTAAAAAATTAAATGATGTAATCTATGTAAGTGCTACTCCTGGAGACTATGAAATGGAGAGAGTAAATAACAAAGTAGTAGAACAAATAATTAGACCAACTGGACTATTAGATCCATTAATAGAAGTAAGACCAACCAAAAATCAAATAGATAACCTAGTTGAAGAAATAAATAAACAAATAGAAAAGAATGAACGAACATTAATTACAACATTAACAATTAGAATGGCCGAAGAATTAACTAACTATCTAAAGAGTCTAGATATTAAAGTAGCTTATTTACATAGTGAAGTAAAGACTTTAGAAAGATTAAAAATAATAAGAGACTTAAGACTAGGTAAATATGATGTAGTAGTAGGAATAAACCTATTAAGAGAAGGAATAGATATACCAGAAGTAAGTCTAATAGCCATTATGGATGCTGATAAACAAGGCTTCTTAAGAAGTACTAGAAGTCTAATTCAGACAATAGGAAGAGCGGCCCGTAATAGTAGTGGAAGAGTTATTATGTATGCTGATATTATTTCTGATAGTATGAATGAAGCTATTACTGAAACCGAAAGAAGAAGAAATATCCAAGAAAAATATAATAAAGAACATGGTATTATACCTAAAACTATTATTAAAGATATACCTGAAGTTATTTCTAATGAGACAGAAAAGAAAGTTGAAAAAGAATCTAAATTAAGTAAGAAAGAAAAATTAGATTTAATAGATAGTCTTACTAAAGAGATGAAAAGTGCTGCCTCTAACTTAGATTTTGAAAGAGCTATGGAACTTAGAGATATTATCTTTGATTTAGAAAATGATAAATAAATATATAAAGAAGACTATTAATTAGTTTTCTTTTTTTTCATAAATGAGGTAAAAATTAAAAATAAAAGTGTATTAATATATGAAGGAGGTAATTAAATAATAATTTTATAGTAAAAGACTATGTATTTAGTCTTTTTATGGTGAATTGATATCTAAAAATAGCTAGTTTTGTCGAATAGGTATTCAAATATAAATAATTGTGTTAAATTATTAAAGGAAGGTGAAAAAATTGCTTAAGACAAATATGGAATTTAGAAAGGGAATTCTTTTTATTAGGTTAAAAGGTGATTTGAATAGAAATACCATTAAAGGAGTAATTGATAAAGATTTTAAATATGTTGTACTTAATATTGATGATATGTATTCAATAGACAGTTATAGTATCAAATATCTAAATAAAATATATAGGCTATATGAAAATAATAATAATAAATTTATTATTTGTGATAAGTTTAATGTGTCTAGAAAATTACTTAGAGATATCCCTAAAATAAATAGAGAGTATGATGCTTTTGAATTGTTTGAGAGGATGATTTAATGAATAAGTATGAGGAGATTATTAAAGTAAATAGTGGTCTTATTTATATGATTATGAATAAATATTTTAAGGGTTATGATAAAGATGATTTATATCAAGTTGGTGTAATAGGAGTTATTAAAGCTTATAATAATTATAAGAATGATCATAATACTAAGTTTTCTACATATGCTTTTAAATATATTTATGGAGAGATGTATAATTATATAAATAATATTAAAAGTATTAAAGTTTCTAATGAATATATAAGTCTTTATAAAAAAATATGTACTGCGAGTAATATACTTAGTCAGAAATTAATGAAGGAACCTTCGGTTAATGAACTAGCGATGTTTTTAGAAGTTAATCCACTTATTATAGATAGTGTTATTAAGGCTATGAATAAAGTTGATAGTTTGGAAAAAATAATATCTAATGATGGTAAAGATTTATCTTTATTAGATACTATTAGGGATAATAGAGACTTCTATAACATTGATTATATGTTATTAAATGATGAAATAAGTAAATTAGAAAGTCCTTATAAGGAACTTATATATTTAAGGTATTTTGAAGATAAAACACAAAGTGAAGTAGCGGATATTTTGGGCATGAATCAAGTAGAAGTGTCACGTAGTGAGAGGAAAACTTTAAAGAAAATAAAAGATGTTTATCAAAATGTGGTTTAAATAAGCATTTTTTATTAAAAATGTAACCAAATGGTTTACATAAAAATTTTTCTTTTTGTGAGACAATAAGATTACAGGTGATATCTTATGAGAAGAAAAGGAGCAGAACGCGATAGTATTTATATGGTTGTTGCTAAAAATATTAAGTATTATCGTAAAAGCAGAAATATGACACAAGCACAACTTGCTGAGAAAACAGAATATTCCCATGAATTTATTAGAAGGATAGAAGCTCCTAATAGTAGGAAGAATTTTTCTCTTGATACAGTAAGTAATATAGCTAGAGCTTTAGATATTGATATAGAATTATTATTTGAAAAAAGAGAAGTAGAGATAGAAAAACAACCATAAATTGGTCGTTTTTTCTTTTACTTTTAGTAATTATATGGTACAATATTAATGGTGATGTGATGGAGTACAAGAGTGAAGAGGAGTTATTTAATAGTTTAAGGGGTGCTTTTAATGTTAAACTTAGACTAATTAAAGGTAATTATAGTTATATTAAAATGATTGATATATGGAATTATCTTAAGTTAAATAAATGGATTAAGACTAAGAATTTATCAATATCAGAGATGGTTAATGATATTATTGATGTTGATATTGAAAAAGTAGATTCTTTTCTAAAAGAAAGAATAAAAAATACTGAGAGAGATATGATAAGTTAGAAAGAAGGATGCAATATGAAAAAGAAAAAACAAGAAAAGACTAAAAATAATAAATTAAGAGTAATACTAGGTACTTTTATCACATTAATAGTATTAATAGGTAGTGCTTATTTAAGTATTCCTATATTTAAAAATATTAATTATGGTTTAGATTTACAAGGAGGGTTTGAAGTATTATATGAAATAGAACCATTAGATGGTAATAAGCTTACTTCTGATATGGTTTATAATACTTATAAAGCTATTTTAAAGAGAGTTGATATTTTAGGTGTAAATGAGCCTGAGATAGCTATTGAAGATAATAATAAGATTAGAATAGCATTAGCGGGTATTAAAAATAAAGAAGAAGCAAGAGAAGTAATATCTTCAACTGCGGTATTATCTTTTAGAGATTATAATGATAATTTACTTATGACTTCAGATGTATTAGGAGGAGAAGCAAAAGTAACTACGGATCAGTATGGTCATCCTGCGGTATCATTATCTATTAAAGATACGGATAAATTTTATAATGTAACTAATAAAGTAAAAGATATGAATAATAATGTTATTGTTATTTGGCTTGATTATGATGAGAATAGTGATTCATTTAGTAAAGAAAAAGATAAATGTGGATCGTTATCAACATCAAGATGTTTATCTGCTGCTAGGGTAGATAGGGCTTTTGCTGGTGATGTTATTATTCAAGGTAACTTTACTACTGAAGAAGCTACATCATTAGTAGAACTTATAAATTCTGGTTCACTTCCTACTAAATTAAATGAGATATCTTCTCGTACGGTAGAAGCTACATATGGAGAAGCTGCTCTTAATAAGACTTTAGTAGCGGGTATTATTGGTATTATTTTAGTATTATTAATAATGATTTTAATGTATCATTTTAGTGGTTTTATAGCAGGTACTGCTTTAGTAGTATATACTATGTTATCATTCTTAGTATTCTATTTAATTGAAGGAACATTAACTTTACCTGGTATTGCAGCTATGCTACTGGGTATTGGTATGGCAGTTGATGCTTCAGTAATTAGTTTTGAAAGAATAAAAGATCAATTAAAGATAGGTAAACCACTTAAAGAGGCTGTAGCTATTGGTAATAAAGAATCTTTATCTAGTATATTAGATGCTAATATTACTACGATGATAGTAGCAGTAATTCTATTTATATTAGGACAATCTAGTGTTAAGGGTTTTGCTACGATGTTAATTATTAATATTTTACTTACGATAATAGTATTGGTATTTATATCTAAAGCAGTTGTAGCTTTATTTGCGGGTAGTGGAGTATTTGATAATAAAGTAAATTTATTTATTGGACTTTCTAAGAAAAAGATTATTCCTGCTAAAGAAGTTAGAATTCCATTTAAGAAATTAGATTTTGTTAAGTCAAGAAAGATAGTATTACCGATAGTATTATTGGCTTTAGTAGGAGGAATTACATACTCACTTATAACACATTTTAACTTTGCTGTAGATTTTACTGGTGGTACTAGTATTACTATAAATACTACTGATGATATTAGTTTAGGTGATTATACTATTAATAAAATTGATAGAACTAAAGATTCTACTAATATCGTTATTAATGAGAAGTTAACTAAAGAAGAAATAGAAGCTTTATCAAATAAATTAGAAGAAGAATATCATACTACTTCAAATATATATGTTGTATCTGATATGGTTAAGAAACAATTGATTAAGAATGCTATTATGGCAGTAATTATATCATTAATTGGTATAATTATCTATGTAAGTTTTAGATTTAGATTTAATTATGCTATTAGTGGTATTGTTGCTTTAATGCATGATGCTTTAATTACTATTATATTCTTTGGTGTATTTAAACTTCAAATTGATTCTGTCTTTATAGCCGCTATTCTAACTATTATTGGATATTCTATTAATGATACTATTGTAACATTTGATATGATAAGAAGAAATTATAATGAAAGAAAGATTAAGAATAAAGATGATTTACCTGAATTAGTAAATGATTCGGTTAGATTAACATTCTTTAGATCTCTTATGACTACTGCTACTACTATAGTACCTATTATTTGTTTAATAGTATTAGGTTCTCATGAAATATTAAACTTTAACATTGCTTTACTAGTAGGATTTATTGCGGGTGTCTTCTCATCTATCTATATATCTAATAGTTTATGGTTAATGTTAGAAAGTAAGAGATTATCTAAACCTAAAAAAGAAGTAAAGAAAAAAGTTGAGAAAGAAGAAATGCAAATAAAAGGAATTAATTGTTAAAAATAGCTTACAAGTGATTCTTGTAAGCTTTCCTTATAAGGATTGGTGATGAATATGAGTACAAAAACAATTAAGATTTCAATTGATGATTTAATTGATAAATTTAAAAAATATAATGACAATGAAGAAGATATTGCTTTAATTAGAAGGGCTTATGATTATGCTGAAAAGAAACATTTTGGTCAAAAGAGAATATCTGGTGATGACTATATATTACATCCACTTAATGTCGCTTTAATATTAACTGAGATATCTGCGGATGCTCCATGTATGGCTGCTGCGCTTCTTCATGATACTATTGAAGACTCTGATGCTACTAAAGAAGAAATAGAAGAATTATTTGGATCAGAAGTTGCTTTATTAGTAGATGGGGTAACAAAGATTAATAAATTAAACTTTAATACTGAGACTGAAGCTAGTGCTGCTAATCAGAGAAAGATACTAGTAGGTTTATCTGAAGATCCTAGAGTAATTATAATTAAATTAGCGGATCGTTTACATAATATGCGTACTATTAGTGTGTTATCTGTAGAGAAACAAAAGAAAAAGGCTAAAGAAACATTAGAGATATTAACACCTGTTGCTCATAGACTTGGTATTTATAAGATTAAAAGTGAACTTGAAGATTTATCACTTAGATACTTAAAGCCTGATGCTTACTTTGATATTGTTGAAAAACTTAATCAGAAGAAAACGGAGAGAGATGAAGCTGTTAGTAAGATGATTGATGAGGTATCAGAATTATTAAATGAGCATAATATTCCTCATGAAATAAAGGGTAGAAGTAAGAGTATCTATAGTATTTATAATAAGATGGCTAAGGGTAAAAGATTTGATGATATATATGATATATTAGCTTTAAGGGTATTTGTGGATACTGAACAAGATTGTTACTTAGCTTTAGGGTTAATTCATTCTAAGTATAAACCTGTACCTAAGAGATTTAAGGATTATATTGCTATGCCTAAAACTAACTTATATCAATCGTTACATACTACTGTCTTTGGTATTGATGGTAATTTATTTGAGATTCAAATTAGAACTTATGAAATGGATAAGATAGCGGAATATGGTATTGCTTCACATTGGTCATATAAGGAACATAAAGATGGAGCTAAGTCCGCTAAAGATGCTATGGAACAGAAACTTCAGATATTTAGAAATATTATTGAGTTAAATGAAGAGACTAATACTCCGGAAGAATTTATTACTTCGGTTAAAAAAGATATACTAACTAGTGATGTTATATATGTATATACTCCTAAAGGTGATGTTATTGAGTTACCAGCACAATCAACACCAGTAGATTTTGCTTATAAGGTACATAGTGAAGTAGGAGATCGTATAGTAGGAGCTATTGTAAATGATAATATTGTTCCACTTGATTATAAATTAGTAACCGGAGATATTATTAAAGTAAATACTAATAAGGCTTCTAAGCCTAGTAAGGATTGGTTAAATTTTGTTGTAACTAGTGGAGCTAAGAATAAGATAAAGAGTTATTATAGTAAGTTAGAGAAAGATGAAAATATTGAAAAGGGAACTGATTTATTAGAGAAAGAACTTAGAAAAGAAAATTTAAGTATTAATGAATTTTTATCTAATAAGAATATTGATATTATATTAAATGAATTAAAATTAAAAGATATTGATGATTTATATGTAAATATTGCTTCTGGTAAGAATACTCCTAATTCTGTTATTAAGATTATTATTAATAATAATACTGAGAAGAAAGAGAAAGATATTGCTGCTAAAATAAATGAAACTACCTACTATAAAGATAATAGTAATAATAATGATGTTTTAGTAGAGGGTATTGATGAGATTAAGACTAGTTTAAGTAGTTGTTGTAAACCTATACCAGGAGATAATATTATTGGTTATATTACTAGAGGATCTGGTATTACTGTTCATAGAAGTAATTGTCATAATATTACTGATACTGATGAGAGATTAATTAATGTTAAATGGAATATTCAAAAGGATAAGAAATATCCATCAGATATCTTAGTATATACTAATACTTATGATAATTTATTAGATATAATTACTAAAGCTTCTTCTAACAATATGATTATAGATAGTATATCTACTATTAATAAGAGTGAATATAAGGTATATAGAATGACTGTATTAGTAGAAAATAAAGAAAGATTAGAGAAATTTATGAATGATTTATTAAATTTAAGTTTTGTTCAGAAAGTTGAAAGAGAGGTTAAATAATGAGAGTGGTAGTACAAAGGGTTATTAATTCTAGTGTTGAAGTTGATGGTAAAATTGTAGGTAAATCTGATAGGGGTTTAATGCTACTAGTTGGGTTTACTGAAGGGGATTCTTCTAAAGAGATAGACTGGATGGTTGATAAGGTTATTAACTTAAGAATATTTGAAGATGAAAATGATGTTATGAATAGGAGTTTATTAGATATTAATGGGAATATTTTATCTATTAGTCAGTTTACTTTATATGGAGATGCTTCTAAAGGGAGAAGACCATCATATATTAAGGCTCTAGGAGGAGATAAGGCTACTTTATTATATGATGAATTTAATAATAAATTAAGAGATAAGGGTATTGAAGTTGGTACTGGTATTTTTGGTGCTGATATGAAAGTATCTTTAATTAATGATGGGCCTGTAACTATATTATTAGAAAAGTAGATTAATCTACTTTTTTCTTTTATTCCTTTCGTGCCTATAGTCACTCTAGGTTTTCTAATGCCTAAGGTCATTAGAAAAAAGTTTAGAGCCATAATTGTCTCTAAACTTAAGTATTATTTTATTTAGTTCTTTTTAAAGTATATATATTTTTAGAAATCTTATTAATGTCAAGTCTTGCAGTTCCATCAGTCTGTGATAATGCCATTGCAAATAGATGAAAATTGTCAAGGTTATTGTTACTAATAACAAAGTCTTTAATCATTTGTTTTGCACATATTAATGCATTTTTATCTTTTTCATTTTTAAGATATATCGATATATCATTAACTATATCAAATTTCCTAGGTATAGTTCCAAATAGTCTATATTCTGTAGATACTAGATAAGTAATAATATAACTATAATTTTTAAAGTATAATTTTTTTGTTTTTAAAGTATTTACATCAAATTGATATTTATTTTCTCCTATATAAAATTCATTTATATCTTGAGAAATTTCCTCAGTTTGTCTTTCTATTTCACCATCAGTAAGAATTCTCATTTTTATCCTAGAGTATTCACCTGTATCGGAATCTGATAATACGCTATCAAATATATCAGTGTTATTAGGTTTCATTGTTACTTCTATTACTTCTAATGATTCATTTTCTTTTAATTCTCTAATTTTCATAATATCTCTCCTTGTAGTTATATATTATAGCATAGTTATCAAGAAAAATAAATATTAAAAATCAGCAGCCGTAGTGAAAAGTCACCTAGGGCCGCTGATTTCTGTATTAATCTTACCATAAGTTTATTTCCTTGTCAACTTTTATTTGCATTTATTTTACTTTTATGATATTATATTTGACATGAGAGAGGGGAATATAATGGAAAATAATGTAGAACTAATAAAGAGTTTATTTGTGGATATAGATCCTAGTATTATAAATAATGATAAATTAGATATTAAAGATATACCTAAAGAGGTTATAATGTATTTAAAGAAGTTATTAAAATATACTTCGGGAGTAAAAGCATTTAAAACTTATCATAGTATTGAAAAGATATATGATAAAAGAAAACAAAATAAGGAACTATTATATGAAGAGTTTGAGATAGCTTTATATTTAACTTATATAATGAATGCTAATATAATTAGCGAGGAAGAAAAGAAATCTTTAATTGAAAATATCATATCTTTTTATACATTAAGATTAAGTAATGAAAGAGTATTATCTTTAAAAGATAGAGATACTATGAGTACATATTCTTATGTAGATATGTCTAGTAAGCATATATATACTACAATTGGTAAGGTTAAATCATTAAATAAGAATAATTATAAATCAGATGGTTTAGTTGATATATTAGATAAACAAATAACTAGTATTATGAAAGCATTTTTAAGATTATTTAAAGAAGATACGAGAATATTAAGTGAAACTGATAATAAGAAATTAATAAAGTAGAGAAATCTACTTTTTTTCTATACTTCTATAATAAAATAAGGTATAATTAACTAGGAGGGTATGTAATGATAAAAGTAGAAAAAATTAATAAGAAATTTATTAAACAAAGTAAGAATAAAAAGAAAGAAGAATTCTATGCTGATAAAGATATTTCTTTTGAAGCTAAAGATAATGAAGTACTTGGAATATTAGGACCTAATGGTGCAGGTAAAACGACTTTACTTAGAATGATTGCTGGTATTATGACTCCTAGTGGAGGTAGTATTACTATTGATAATTTAAATTATCATGATAATGAAATAGAAATAAAGAAAAGAATTGCTTTTTTAACTGGTAATACTAAGTTATATAAAGATTTAAGTGCTTATGAATTACTTACTATGTGTGGTAATTATTATCATATGAGTAAAAAAGATATTAAAGATAGAATTAAATATTTAAATAAGACTTTTGATATGGAATCTTTTTTATATCAAAGAATAGGTACTTTATCTACTGGTCAAACGCAAAGAGTTAGTATTGCGAGATGCTTGATGCATGATCCTAAATATTATATCTTAGATGAACCTACTAGTGGCCTTGATATTATATCTAGTAAAGTTATTTTAGATACTATTAAAGAAGAGAAAGATAAAGGTAAATGTATATTATATTCTACTCATTATATGGAAGAAGCAGAAAGTATATGCGATAGAGTAGTACTTATGAATAATGGTAAGATAATTACTATTGGTACTCCAGAAGAAATAAAGAAAAAGACTAATACTAGTAATTTAAGAGAGGCTTTCTTTGCTTTAACTGGGGGTGATAATAATGAATAATATATTAATTACTTTAAAGAAAGAATTAAAACTTATAATTAGAGATAAAAAATCTTTACTTATGATGGCTATTACTCCTTTATTTATTCCTATCTTTGTTATATTAATGTCTTATATATATGAAGAATTAACTGTAAATAAAGATGATAAAACATACCAGATAGGAGTTAATTATGAATTATCTAGTACTGAGAGAGAATTGCTAAGTGATGAAGTAAAATATACAGTATATAGTAGTTCTAAAGAACTAGAAGAAGCTTATAATAGTAATAAAATATTGGCGTATATAGTTAAAGATAATAATAGTTATAATATTTATGCTAATATTCAAAGTGAAGATGGTAGTATGGTTACTAGTTTAATTACTAATTATCTAGACAACTATAATAATTATTTGGGACAAAGTTATTTGGTAAATAATAATATTGACTTAAGTAAAGTATATAATAATTTAAATTATAATGTTACTGAGATAAAAGGAGAGAGTATTTTTGGTAATCAAATAATACTTATGGCTATTACCTTTACTATAATGGCTATAACTCTTAGTTGTATTTATACTTCTACTGATACAACTGCGGGTGAAAAAGAAAGAGGTACATTAGAGACAATATTAACATTTCCTATTAGTAGAAAAGAATTAATATTTGGTAAATACTTAGCTATATCTATATCAGGAATAGTAACTCTTTTAATAGGAGTATTTCTATCAATAGTATCATTATATTATGTAAAGAATAGCTTTAGTATTTATGATAATGTAATATTTAATATAAATACTATTACAATACTATTAACAATATTAATATTATTATTCTATACATTATTTATATCAGGATTATGTATAACAATAGCAAGTTTTACTAAATCATTTAAAGAAGCTCAAAGTGCTCTTACGCCAATTAGTTTAGTTACTTGTATACCTATGTTTTTAGAAATGTTAAATATTAATATATCAGGAGTATTATCATTTATTCCTATTATTAATCATACTATTGTTATAAATAATATCTTAACTAGTTCTATTAATATTAATAATATACTAATAACTATAATATCTTCAATAATATATATAATAGTCCTTTTACTATTTATAAATAAAATGTATAAGAGTGAGAAAATATTATTTAATTAAAATGATCCCTGTTTCTTAATTAAAGAAACAGGGGTTTATTAGAATACATAAAGAAAACAGAAACCTCTTTTAGAAGAATCTGTTAACATAAGAAATATTTCTCTATTGCTTAATACATTAAGTCTTAAGCACACATCCAAAATGAATAGAGGACTAACTCCTTACAACAAAATAATATCATAATTTAGAGATAAAAACAACATTTTTATAATGAAATATTGAAAAATAATTATAGAATTCAAAGGTTAGTACCTTTAGATTATGAAAAAAACAAGTCTCCCAACAGTTCCATTAGTTCAAAGACTATGGGCACTGCTTCAGTAAGACCTGTTTCTACTAAAGATAATACCACAATTTAGAAAAAAAATCAATATTTTTACAATAAAAATAATAGTAGTCAACTTACCCTTATTATATTTATTACATGAAATAAATATAAGCGTATTAAAAAAGATAACTACTAAACATATTAAAGTATATAGTCTATACTTATATATAATAAATATGGCTGATATATTGTTATTAGACTTAAGGCTAATAACAACACTTTAAGACTTAGACTTAAAGTGAATAAAATATTAAAAAATAATTGACAAGAATAAATAATAATTATATAATAAGTATAGATTTTCTATTACTATTAGTGACAGATAGTAGATATAAATAAGTAGAAAACGGGTAGTTCCGATAAAAACTAATAAAGAGCACATTAGTGAAATAAGGTGGCACCGCGGATAATAGTATTCGTCCTTATGTAATTGATGTGTTTTTATATTATATGAAAGGAAGATGTATATGAAAAATAAATATAGAACAATTTATTGTGGTGAAGTATCCACTAAAAATATCGGTGAAGTAATAAAAGTAGCAGGCTGGTTAGAACAAAAAAGAAATCTAGGTAGTCTAGTATTTATGACATTAAGAGATGAAACAGGAGTAATTCAGTTAATAAGTGAAGATATTGATAGTTTTAAAGATATAACCAGAGAGAGTACTATGACTGTAACTGGAGTAGTAAGACATAGAGCTGAAGGTATGACTAATCCTAATATGAAAACAGGAGAAGTAGAAGTATTAGTATCTTCTTTTGAAGTACTAGGAGTAGCTCAAAATGTATTACCTTTTGAAATTAATAGAAGTACTGAAGCTTTTGAAGATACTAGATTAAAATATAGATATCTAGACTTAAGAAATCCTAAAGTACATGATAGAATACTATTTAGAACAGAAGTATTAGATTATATGAGAAAAATAATGAAAGAGATGAACTTTACAGAGATTCAAACACCAATTATAACTGCATCATCTCCAGAAGGAGCTAGAGACTTTATTGTACCATCAAGAAAGTATAAGGGAAAATTTTATGCACTACCTCAAGCACCTCAAATATTTAAACAATTACTTATGTGTTCAGGATTTAATAGATATTTTCAAATAGCTCCATGTTTTAGAGATGAAGATCCTAGAAGTGATAGATTATATGGTGAGTTCTATCAATTAGATTTAGAAATGTCATTTGCTACTGATGAAGATGTTTATGCAGTAGGAGAGAGAATCTTTTACGACATATTTACTCACTTTAGTGATAAAGTGGTATCAGAGAGACCATTTAGAAGAATACCATTTAAAGAGGCTATGCTTAAGTATGGTTCAGATAAACCAGATTTAAGAAATCCATTAGTGATTGAAGACTTAACTGATATATTAAGTAAGAGTTCATTTGAACCATTTAAAACATCTTTAATTAGGGGTATTACTGTTAAGAATATTGATAAATCAAACTCTTGGTATAAGTCTATGGAAGAATATATGAAGAGTGTTGGAGCTCCTGCGCTTGCATATATTAAAGTAAATGAAGATATGACTTTTAAATCATCATTAGATAAGTTCTTAACTGATGAAATAAGAAAAGAATTAGTAGATAAATGTAATCTAGAGGCTGGAAGTACTTTATTTGTACTAGCAGACTCTAAGAATAAAATAAATAAATTAGCAGGTCTTCTTAGAATTAAATTAGGTAATGAACTTGATTTACTTGATAAGAATAAATTTGAATTTTGTATTATTAATGATTTTCCTATGTATGAATATAATGAAGAAGAGAATACTTGGGATTTTGGTCATAATCCATTTAGTATGCCTCAAGGTGGATTAGAAGCTCTTACTGAAGATAATATTGAAAATGTTGTAGCATATCAATATGACTTTGTATGTAATGGTTATGAGATGGCTTCTGGGGCTGTTAGAAATCATGATATTAGAATAATGAAGAGAGCCTTTGAACTTGCTGGTTATACTGATGAAGATGTGGAGACTAAGTTTAGAAGTTTATATACAGCATTTCAATATGGAGCACCTCCTCATGCTGGAATGGCTCCTGGTATTGATAGAATACTAATGCTATTAAAAGATGAAGAAAATATTAGAGAAATGGTTGCTTTCCCACTAGGGGCTAATGGTGCTGATGCTATGATGGGTTGTCCTGGTGAAGTATTTGAAAAACAACTTAGAGAAACACATATTAAGGTTAGAGATTAATATTTATTAAGGGGGATATATGAATAATAATTTTGATTTAGTTGTAATTTATAGAAGAATGGAAAAGAAAAATGTAATTAATTATATACCAGTATATTGTGAAGTTGGTACTTATAATCAAGAGAGTGAAGTATTTACTACTACTAAAGGGAAGAAATATCATCATATGATTGAGGGAGAAGAGTATGCCTTTTTAGGTAGACTTCCTCTCTCTAGATATATTGATCTTTATCCTAAATCTTCACTTTTTACTATTAAAACAAAAGCCTTTATCAATAACGCAAAACATAGATATATATTATCAGAAAGTGAAGATAATGTACCAATAGTCTTACAAGTAGAAAAGAATAATGAATGTAATATCTTTCTAGATAGAGACTTAATAAACTTCTATAACAAATATTATCCTGAATTAGAAATTGATAATATTATGGGTAATAATGAAATGAATATTAGTGATGTCTATAAAGAACTAACTAGTAAGATAATAGGTCAAGATGAACAAATAAAACAAATATTATCTACTATATGGAAGCAATATAATAATGAAGATAAGACTTTTAATTATAATATGTTAATTAATGGTCCAGAAGGTGTTGGTAAGACTACAATCTTTAAATTACTTGAAGAATTACTTGGTATTCCTTGTGTTATTATTAATGCTAAAAGGTTAGGTAGTGAAGGTTATATTGAAAATATATTATTAAATTTATTAGAAAAGACTGAATTTGATGTTGAAAGGGCTAAGACTGGTATTTTGGTTATTGATAAATTAGAAGAAATATCGACAAATAGTAAAGAAAGACATAGTACTTCTAGTAAGGCTTTACAAGAAATTATTATTAATTTGATTGATGAAGGGGTATTTACTATTAATACTATTGATAATGAGAAATATCGTTTTAGTATGGATAAACTACTTATAATTGGTATTGGTAATTTTAATAATAATGAGAATCTTAGAAATACTACAGTGGGATTTAATACTGCATTAGAAGATAATACTCTTGATTCTTATGGTATTATACCTGAACTTGCTAATAAATTTCCTATTCTAATAGAAATGAATAATTTGTCACTAGATGATTATATTAATATTATTAAGAATTCTACTTTAAGTTCTCTTAATACTAATAGGGAATTTTTAGGTAAAAGGAATATTAACTTAGAAATATCCGAAGAAGTTATTAATATGATAGCTAGAATAGCTTATGATAGAAAATTAGGTGCTAAGAGTATTAATGAAATACTTGAGTCTTCTCTTGCATTAGCAGAGTTTGAGATAGCTAGTAATTCTTCTTTATATGAGAGTTTGATTATTGATAAGTCTACGATTAAAGATAATAAGAAATATACTTTAGTAAAGAGAAAGAATAATTAATCTTTCTTTTTCTTTTCCTTTACAGCCTATCAAAGATAGTCTTCCAAGGTATTTTTGAACCTGTAGTTTCAAAAATAAATATTTATATATTATAATGATATTGTTTGTTATAGAGACTATAACTAGGCTCTATAACACCTTCAGAGACTACAGGCTCAGAAGGAATAAAGTAAAATAATTGTCAAATATAAATAAAGCTATTTACTAATAATATAGACTATGATATAATTAAGATACCTAGAGGATACGACATCTTTAGTATAAAACCGACTAAAGATATTAATAGGGGAGCTAATATAATTTATGTGTTGAATGCTTGCTTCTAAGTAGGAATCCTAATTAAATTATTGTGCTGACCCACCTGTGACTTACGCCGCGGGTTTTATCTTACAGGGTCGGTCCGTCTGGGCTTTTTTTATTTTAATTATTGACTTTTCTAGGTGAGTCCGCTATAATTTAATTATGTACGGTGTCTACCATCGGAAATTATGTCTGCGGACGAAGAATAATCTTCTATGAAACAGAAAAGCATTATCGTGAGGTAATGTAAGAAGTACAACCCACCTGTGACTTATAAGTACACCGTGGGTTTTTATTTTACATTACCAGCCCAGTTAGGCTTTTTTTTATATAGATTTTGTGATATACTAATAATGGTGATGAGAAGTGGAAATAAAAAATAATACTATATATACTAATGACTTAGTAAAAGAATTTTTAACAGTATATTATTTTGATAAAGTAAAGACAATTAGAATAATTATGAATATTCTAATAGCAGTATTAGTAGTTAGATTCTTCTTTTTAGATAATACTACTACTATCGATATAATTACCTTTATATTTAGTTTATTTGGTATCATAGAATTAAATACTAATATGTTACCATATACTAATTATAAAAGATTAGAAAAAAGAAAAGATAGTATTCTAAATACTAAGATAAAATATCTATTTAAAGAATATAATTTTATGATAGATAATGGTAAAGAAGAATATATAAATTATAAAGATTTATATAAAGTAATTGAAAGAGATAATACCTACTACTTATATATAAATAAATATAAAGCTTTTATAGTAAGTAAAGAAGGTATTAGTAAGAATAATATAGAGAAATTAAGTAATAATTTTAAAGATAAAGTATCCACCTATAAATATATAAAATAATGTTTGATAGAACAATAGCTTTAATAGGTCAAGATAATTTAGATAAAATAGAGAGTAAACATATTCTTATAATTGGAGTAGGTGGAGTAGGTGGATATGCAATAGAAGCTCTTATTAGAAGTGGTATTCATAATATAACATTAGTAGATTATGATAACATAGATATATCTAATATTAATAGACAAATAATAGCTAAAGAAAGTAATGTAGGTAAATTAAAAGTAGAGGCTTGGAAAGAGAGAATTAATGAAATAAATAGTAGTGTTTTAGTAAATACTTTACCACTTAAAATAGATGAAAATAATATTGATATATTATTTAAAAGCTCCTACGACTATATAATAGATGCTTGTGATACTATTATAGTAAAGAAATTACTTATTAAAAAATGCCATGAAAAGAATATTAAATTAATTACAGTATGTGGTATGGGTAAAAAGTTAAATCCTGGTCTAGTAAAAATATGTGATATCAAAGATACTTCATATGATCCACTAGCTAAAAGTATTAGAAAATATGTCAAAGAAGAAAAAATAAGAGGTAAAGTACCTGTAGTATTTTCTAGTGAAGAACCTAAGAAAAATGATAAGAATTTAGTATCTTCAATGATGATGGTACCCGCTACTGCTGGTATAAATGCTGCTTATTATGTAATAAATGATATTATAAAATAAAATATATATGGAGGTGTTAAGATGTCAGAAAAAGAATTGGATTCAAGTATAAATAACTATATCGAAGTAAAATCTAATAATATAAAACAATTAGATTGGGATATGGCTATTGGTCTTCAGGAAGTAGACAATCTAAAACCTTCAAAATATTTGGGAAAATTGCTTAAAGAAAATGTAATTGGTGAAAAAACTATTTATGAAGTAGAACAAGAAATAAAAAAATATTATACTTTAAAAGAAGAAAATAACGAAGTAAATCAAGAAGAACAAGAATGTGATTTAGTTTCTACTAGAATAGTAGAGTTATTGCAAGAAGATAATTTTGAATTATCAATTGATTATCTAAAATATATTCATAAATATTTATTTCAAGATATATATGACTTTGCTGGTAAATTTAGAAAAGTAGACTTTTCTAAACATGAGAAAATATTAAATAATGATTCTATAGCATATGGAGACTCTAAGTTATTAGAACAATCATTAAATTATGATATATCTTTAGAAAAAAATAAAGATTATAAAGTAATGAATATGGTTGATATCATAAACAACATTACTGATTTCTCTTCAAGAATATGGCAGGTACACCCTTTTAGAGAAGGCAATACCAGAACTACTGCGCTATTTATAGAAAAGTATTTAATATTTCTTGGAATAAAGGTAGATAATACTATGTTTAAAGAAAAATCAGTGTATTTTAGAAATGCCTTAGTAAGAAGTAATTATTTTAATAATGAATTAAACATAAGTAAAGATGATAGTTTCTTAATCAAATTCTATGAAAATCTATTACTGAGTAAAAATAATGAATTACATTCAAAAGATTTAATTATTAAAGAATTATTTAATAAAGAAGAATCAAATTAATGATTCTTCTTTTACATAGTATCTAATCTATTTATTATCTCTTTATATACTCTTTCGTTCTTATTATCTTTAGGAATATAATATCTACTACCAAGAAGGTTATCAGGTAAATATTGTTGTCTTACATAATCATTTTTATAATTATGAGGATACTTATATTCACTAGATGGATTCTTTAAATGATCAGGAACATCTCCTATATTCTTAGTACGAATATCTTCAAGGGCTTTATCAATAGCCATTTTAGCACTATTACTTTTAGGTGATAAAGCAAGTTCTATTACTATTTCTGATAATACAATCCTAGCTTCTGGTAATCCTAGTCTTAAGGCAGCATTAATTGCAGCATCTACTCTTGGACCCATATTTGGATTAGCAAGGCCAATATCTTCATAAACAATAACGGATAATCTTCTTACAATAATGTCTAAGTCTTCAGCATCAATTAATCTAGCTAAATAATGAAGAGCAGCATTAACATCACTACCACGAATAGATTTTTGAAAAGCTGAAATTACATTATAATAACCATCAGCGTTCTTATCAAATAAACTATTAGTTCTATTACTTATTTTAGTTAAAGTATCTAAAGTAATATTTTTATCTTCAGTAGAGTAGTAGGCTACTTCAAGTGTATTATAAGCATATCTTAAATCAGTGCCAGAAATACTAGCTAAATAGTTCTTTGCTTCATCAGTAATAGTTAAACCTTCTAAATAATTAGATTCTATAGCTTTATCGATGCCTTTCTTAATATCATCACTAGTTAAATCTTTAAGTTCAAATAATTGACAACGACTTCGAATAGCGGGATTGATAGCATGATATGGATTAGAAGTAGTCATACCAATTAAAGTAATAATACCGGATTCAAGATAGGGCAAGAGAATATCTTGTTTATCTTTATTTAATCTATGTATTTCATCCACTATTACAATTAAACCATCATATAATTTTGCTTCTTCAATAACTGTATCAAAATCTTTCTTATTATTTACAACAGCATTAAGATTACGATATCTCATACCAAGTTCTTCCGCTATTGCAGTAGCTATACTTGTCTTACCAATACCTGGATGGCCATATAAAATCATTGAAAATAATTTCTTATTTTTAACCAAATTATATATAACTTTATTTTCTCCTACTAAATGTTCTTGACCAATAATATCTTTTAAAGATTTTGGTCTTAATTTAATTGATAATAATTCTTCCATAACATCACTATTCCTTTATAATAAAATGAAGATAGTCCATAAAGAACTATCTTCAACGGACCGCTAGGGTCTTTGATCAACAAACGGGTTGTAATAACCTTTGTTGTATATAATATACAACATTTTTGGCAAAATGTCAAACCTTTTTTGTGAATTTTTCTATTAATTCTTTATCAATTTTATCCATTACTTCTTTAGGACATTTCTCTTTACCAACAAAATCATATTCATTAATTGGTTTCAAAATGCGACTTTTTGAAATCGTAGTAATAAGGCTGCTACAAGCATATGTATTCATTTTATTGCCTTTGTAATAGGTTAGTACTGTATATAGTTTTCTTATTTTAGTTTCATCTTCAATATTTAATTTTTTGCTTCCTATATCAAATTCTTCATCAATGCCTATTTTTACTAGTTCTTTTTTTATTTTTTCTATTAATTTATTGATGACCAAATTCTTTAGATCTAAATTATATTTACTTGGTTTAGATGTTAGTGGAATAACTGTTAAAACATTATTTTTGGGATTATCATAATTATTAAGTACAATCGCAAAATGCACTTGAGACATTTCGGAACCAATATTTACTCCGAAATCTGCTCTTATAATAGTGCCTCTTTTATATGCTTTATACATTTGTTTACTTTTTGATTCAAATTTATTTGCTTCTGATAAGAGTAATTTTGAATTTTTTAATAGCCATTCATCTAAATATGCAAATTTATATGGTAAGTTTTTATCAATTATGTCATGATAATTAATGTATGACTTGTCTAATCTAATTCTTTCTTTTAAACTAATATCAATTATTTTTTCATCTTTCATTTTGCTCACATCCTTTTTAATGTTTAATTATACATCTTATATTTATTAGTTAAACTTAATACTCTTTTCTTTTCTCTATCTAAAGCTCTTTCATTATTGTAGTTATTTAATACATTATATATAATATCTCCAATAGTGATAAAATCTTCTTCTTTTAATCCTCTTGTAGTCATTGCAGGACTTCCTATACGAATACCACTTGCTTTCATAGGACTAAGTGTTTCATTAGGTATAGTATTTTTATTAACTGTAATATGCACTGAATCTAATATTTCTTCAGCTTCTTTACCAGTAATACCAAGTGAATTATATACATCTAATAATATTAAATGATTATCAGTACCACCAGAAATAACAATCATACCCTTACTAATTAAATAATCAGATAAAGCTTTAATATTTTTAAGTACTTGTTCTTGGTAAGTTACAAATGATGGATCTAATGCTTCATAGAAACATTGTGCTTTAGCAGCAATTACATGCATAAGTGGTCCACCTTGAATACCAGGGAAAATAGTTTTATTTATTTTCTTTATAATTTCTTCATTATTAGTAAGAATAATACCTCCTCTAGGGCCTCTTAAAGTCTTATGAGTAGTAGAAGTAACAACATCAGCATAATCAACGGGATTCATATGAAGATGGGCTGCGACTAAACCGGCAATATGGGCCATATCTACAAATAAGTAAGCATTAACTTCGTCTGCTATTTCTCTAAATTTTTTAAAATCAATACTTCTAGAGTAGGCACTAGCTCCCGCTATTATCATTTTAGGTTTTGTTTTTAAAGCAATTTCTCTAATGTTATCATAATCCAAATAACCAGTATCAGGATCCACTTTATAATCAACAATATTATAATCTATACCACTAAAATTAAGAGGGTGACCATGAGTTAAATGACCTCCATCAGATAAATTCATTCCCATAACAGTATCTCCATGATTAAGTAATGCTCTATATACAGCCATATTTGCTGAACTACCACTATGAGGTTGTACATTAGCATATTTACATCCAAATAACTTACATACATATTCAATAGCTAAATTTTCGACTATATCAACATTCTCACATCCACCATAATATCTTTTACCTGGATATCCTTCAGCATATTTATTAGTAAATATACTACCTTGTAATTCTAATATATCTTTAGAAACATAGTTCTCACTAGCAATAAGTTCTATGTTATCATTTTGTCTTTTTTCTTCCTTTAATAAAGCTTCTTTTATTAATTTATCCATTTATATCAACTCTCTTTCTTCTTTATATTATAACTTATTTATAAGTTAAAGTAAATAAGTATTTTTAATTAAAGATATTTTGGTGAAAAGTCAAAAATTAAGATTGCTCAAATGAAAAAATAAATTGACCGATGAAAAATATATTGGTACATTTAAAAATTCATTCAACAAAAAATATTAGATGACAATAAAGAATTGACAAAAATTTAAAAATATAGTACACACATATTGTGCTTATAACACTATAGTTAATTAAAAGCGGTGTATCCAGCCATAAATGGAAGCTAAAAAAGGAAATTAGAGACTAATCTCTAATTTTTTTAGTATATAGTTATTGCTTATATATAATAGATATGTAGATATATTAACTAAAGACTTAATATAAGGCTTTAGTTAACACTAATAAGACTTACATAGTAAGGCTTATAGTGAATAAATAAATGTAAAATAAATGTTATTAAGTTTACTAAAATAATAATAAATGATATAATTTATATGAGAGTAGGTAATATGATAAAGATAGATAATTTAAAACTAAGTAAAAAAAATAAAGATATATTAAGTGAATATAAGATAGAATTAACCGCTATTAAATTAAAAAAAATAGATACAACAGTTGAATCTTATATTGAAGATATATATAAATACTTAGAATATATAGAAGAAAAGAAACATATAAATAGTGCTTTAAATATTAAAGAAGAAGATATAATTGATTATCTTACATACTTAGATAAAAATAATTATGAAAAGACTAGTATTGTTAGAAAGATAGTATCTATAAAGTTATTTCATAAATATCTAAGTGAAAAATATCATATTGAAGATATAAGTATTAAGATAGATAAACCTAGAGTAAGAAGAAAATTACCTAATATTCTCTCAATAGAAGAAGTAGATAATTTATTAGATATAGAATTAAATAATGCTTTTGATTATCGAAATAAAGCTATGCTTGAACTTATGTATTCTTCAGGACTTAGAGTAAGTGAGTTAGTAGATTTGAAATTAAAAGATATTGATTTAGATAATGGTTATGTTAAATGTTTTGGTAAAGGAAATAAAGAAAGAATAGTTCCAGTAGGAGAACTAGCAGTAGAATACTTAAAGAAATATATCTATGAATATCGAGATAGTATGAAGAAAGGTTATTATACTGAGAATATATTCTTAAATAATCATGGTAAAAAGATAAGTAGACAAGGTTTCTTTCTTATTATAAAAGATATAGCTAAACAAAAGAATATTGATAAGAATATAACTCCACATATGTTAAGACATTCTTTTGCTACTCATTTATTAAATAATGGAGCAGATCTTCGTACTATTCAAGAAATGTTAGGACATTCTAGTATTACTACTACTCAGATATATACAAATGTTAGTACTGATATATTAAAAGAAAATTATGAATTATATAAAAGGAGAGATTAAATATGGAATTAAATAGATTAATGTTTAGAGAATATGATATAAGAGGTATATGGAATGAAGATATTACTGAAGAGATATCATATCATATAGGTAGAGCTTATGCTACTAAATTACTAAGTTTTGGTAAAAATAAAATGATTGTAGGTTATGATAATAGATTATCTAGTCCGATAATTGAAGAAAACTTAGTAAAAGGATTAACTGAGGGAGGAGTAAATGTTGTTAGACTTGGTTTAGTAACTACTCCTATGTACTATTATGCTTGGGATAAACTAAATATTCATGCTGGTATTATGATTACTGCCTCACATAATCCTAAAGAATATAATGGCTTTAAAATGAGTTATAATGGTATTCATAATATGTTTGGTAAAGATGTAAGTGATTTATATTATGTAATAATAAATGGTATATATTCTGAAGGAAATGGTACGATAGAATGTGCTGATATTAAGGAAGACTATGTTAAGATGATACATAATCATATTGATATGGGTAATAATAAATTAAAAGTAGTATATGACTGTGGTAATGGTACTACTAGTATAGTTGCTCATGATATCTTTAAAAGTAATGAATATATAGAATATATTCCTATATTTGATGAGTCGGATGGAACTTTTCCTAATCACCATCCTGATCCTGCGGTAGAAGAAAATCTAAAACAACTAAAAGAAAAGGTACTTGAAGTAAAAGCAGACTGTGGTATTGCCTTTGATGGTGATGGCGACAGAGTAGGGGTAGTGGATAATCAAGGTAATATGATACCAATAGATAAATTTATGATAATAATATGGAGAGATATTTATAATAAAGTAACCAAAAAAGAAGGTTTCTTTGATGTTAAATGTTCTAAGGCTTTAAAAGATGAATTAATTAAATTAGGTGTTAAACCAGTAGAAACTAGAACAGGAAACTCTTATACTAAAAAAATATCTGTTGAGAATGATTATCCATTTGGTGGAGAAATGTCAGGACATTTATATTTTAGAGATAAATTTATTGGTAATGATGATGGTATATATGCTGGTTTAAGATTAGTAGAAATTTTATCTAAAACTAATAAGAAATGTACTGAATTACTAGATAATATCCCAGTATATTATTCTACTGATGAAAATAAAGTCCCAGTAGAAGACGCTATTAAAGATAAAATAGTAAGTAGAGTAGAGGAGTATGCTAAAGAAAAAGGTTATAACTATCTTACTATTGATGGTGTTAAAGTATTATATGATGATGGTTTTGCTTTAGTTAGAAAGTCTAATACTACTCCTAATATAACAACTAGATATGAAGCTAAAACTAAAGAAAGATTAGAAGAAATTACTAATGAATATAATTCTTTATTAGATAAATTAAAAGAAGAAGAGCAATTATAAACAAGTACTATAAAGTAAAAGAAGAGTAGGTAACCCTATTCTCCTTTTTCTTCAAAATTATTAGTACTATTCTTCTTAGTACAATGACAATTATCTTTATGACAATCACAAGACATATCAGTATCTAAATTAACATCATTACAATGACAATCAAAATTATTAGATTTAGTCTTAGTCTTATTATCTTTGTTTTTCTTACTCATTTTAATTACCTCCAATAATAGTATTTACTAAATTAATTATATTATACTTATATTCTCTTTTTTATAGAAGTTAACATAATATTAATTATAGGAAGTAAGATATTTGATTAAAAGTAATATAGTTGTTAACCTTAAATTACCATATAAAATAAGGTTTTAGATAGTATTTCTCTTTTTATATTACATATAATATTATTATAGATAAATATTATTTATTTTATAAAAAAATTAACTATATAATT
>JABLTN010070594.1_pt1 | contig 131497 bp, 126 predicted proteins | sample 7160141 | NCBI WGS metagenome assembly JABLTN01 (sample SAMN14651226, study PRJNA627086) | human gut metagenome | isolation source: feces | host: Homo sapiens | reverse complement strand
TATAAAAAATGCACATTAAAAGTAATATTATTTACCTTTAATGTGCATAATTCGCCTTATTAAATATATGATTCTGCTATCTTTATAAAATATTTTTGTGTTAAATATAGTAACTGACAAGTTGTTTTAATTGTAAAATAAACATCATTTAAACAATCTTCTTCTAAATCAAGATATTCTTTTCTATTAATTCTTAATTCCTCTAAATAATCTCTTGATTCATTGATATTATTTAATATTTCATTAAAAATTTCATCCTTTTCTTTTAATGCCTTTTTTAATGTTCTGTGCAATAATAATTCATATACGAAATGATCCTTCATATCCTTTCCGTAATACTCTTCTAAATGATATTTACAAAAGCAATCTGCTATATAGTGAGCAATTTTACCTACAATAAAAGATACTTCATTAATATCAAGATCATTGTTTTCAATGTATTTTTTATATTCAAGCATCTTATCTTTTGAAACACTATATGTGTGTTTAATCTTATTTTTTCTTTTGTGTAGGTCTGGTTCTATACATCCAAGTAAGAATCTCTTTTTATCTAAATTTAAATTATATTTTTCATTACAAATTTTATAACAATATGAGCCAATGGCTAAATGTGTGTTTATTAACATAAGAGTTCTCCCCCTATCAGGAATTAATATTATATATAATCCCGATAATATTATTATACATCATAAATCTAAATTGTGATTGTAAATTTTTTGTATTTATTCTGGCTGCTGTGTAATATTTTATAAATTACAACCAATATTAGCTATGAAAATAAATATTACATTTAAATATTTATGATTAATTTCTTAACATATGACTATTTTATTTTGCACATAATAAATAAGAATTATTAATTACCTTAATTATTGGAGGCTAATTATGAAAATTAGATTAGGATACGTTGCAATTTCAAAGAAATTAGGAAAAAAGGTAACTTCTTCTAGCACAGTAACATTTTCAAATTATAATAAAATTGTTCTTCCATCAAAAAAATTAGAAAAATTACAAACTGTTGCTGCATCAAACTTACATGATTTAGAAAAAATAATAAAATATAATATTGAAAACAACATTCACTTTTATAGGATTACATCAGCACTAATCCCATTAGTAACTCATCCTGAAGTTGGATATTGGGGGCATAGAGAATTTTTAAAGCAGGATTTTGAATATGTAGGAAAGCTTATAAATGAATCTAATATGAGGGTCGATACACATCCTGATGAATTTAATGTAATAAATAGTATTAATCCTAAAGTAGTTGAAAACACAAAAATAAATCTATTGAGACAAGCTGAATGGTTTGATGATTTTAAATATGATTTAGGTAAAATGGTAATCCATGTTGGTGGAGCTACAAATGGCAAAGAAGCGGGATTAGAAAGATTTATTACTAATTTCAATACTTTTCCTAAAGAAGTCAAATCAAAGATAATTATTGAAAATGATGATAAAACATATACAGCACGCGAAACATTAAATTTATGTAATGAATTAAATTTACCCATGGTTTTAGATGTTCATCATCATAATTGTAATAATGCTAATGATAATATATATGACTTAATTCCTAAAATATTTGATACTTGGAAAAATGAAAAGCTTCCCCCTAAACTTCACTTTTCCTCTCCTAAAAATGGGGAGAACGATAGAAAACATTCTGATTTTATTAATCCACATGATTTTATAAACTTCTTAGAAAATATAAAATTATTTAATACTGATATTGATATTATGCTAGAATGTAAAGAAAAAGATTTAGCTCTCTTTAAACTTGCAAGTGATATAAAAGAATTGAAACCTGAATATAAATGGGTCGATGAAAGCACTTTTATTGTATAAATATGTGAAAAATAGTACATAATAAAAAATGATGTAAAACATACTGCAATATATTTTACACCATACAACTTTAGTTTATTCGACATATAGCATTCAAAAAATAGTAGCATCCAATTTAATGGATTAGCTACTATTTTTTATTTTTAGGACAAACTTTATATTATTTTCTTATATATTATATAAAAGCTCTCCTCTATTTTTCTAATAATTTTTGTAATTCAGCATAATATCTTAATGTTTCATCATTACTCTTACTATTAAAGAAAATATATCTACCATCTTTTAACTTAATGCTAATACAATTTGGATTTTCAAAGTAAAGATATAATTTACACTTTCCATAACCATCTATACTAAAATTACCAAGATTATATGTTGAAGCACCAACCCCATTAGTTCTTATTCCTGAAGGTAGCCTATCTAGCATTGTTATTTCTTCAATATCATCAATATTAAACTCAGTTCCATAAGTTGGAGCATTTATTTTTACAAAATTATTCTTAATATTTAAAGTAAAACTAGAATGATCAATTCTTATCAAGCTTCCTGTTATCCCTATTACAAGTATTCCAGCGAATATTAAACTACCATAATAAATTCTTCTTCCCTTTTTAGTTCCTAAATTATAAGTTATTCCATAGCCTGCCCTATCTTCAACAGTTACACTTCTATCATTAGGATTGTTATATACACCTTTGCTCCAAAACTCATCATTATCAGTATAAATAGGATTTGTACAAGTATTTAATATTTTTCCTTGTTCTTCTTTTATTTTATTATTTATATAAAATATGCCAAAAAGAATAATACTTGAAGGTATTATTACAGATAAAATAAATAATATTTTACTATTATTATTATTTAAGAAAAGTGAAAACATAAATGACATACCAATACTTTGGATTGTAGCCGCTATTATAGTTCCCATTGTCCATGTTCTTTTAAATACTGTATTATATGCTATATTAGCATTTGTATCTTCACTTATAACTTCCGTTTTCCCCTTAGAATATACCTTATACATAACTAAGAAAATTATATTACCTATTAATGCATTACTTGCTGCAATTCCAAGTGAAACTCCATACTCTTTTATATTATTAAATACAATTATTATTGGAAATAATGAGATTATAAAACTTGGAATAAACCAAAGAACAGATACTGGCATTTTATCTTTTAAACGAGTAACTTCAGTATCTATAGTTACTAATCTTTTGCTTGGTAATAACCAATTATTTTCTCGTTTTAAATCCATTAACCTTTTATTATATTTAATAAATAAACTTCTAGTAAAAATATATACTCCAATTAACCATAAAAAAAAGTATAATATTTGATTTGAATTTAATTTAAAGAAAAAAGATGGAATAAATAAAATAGCTGCAATAATAAAACCTTTTATATTTTCTTTCTTAAACTCTTTTACTATGTCTAATACTTTTTCATTTTTAAGTTCTAAAAATGGAATAGTTACTCCAATTAAAATATTTTTATCTCCCTTAATCATATATCTACAATTAAAATACATTGATAACAAAACAACTACAGGTATACTCCCCCAAATAATATTAAAAACCCCCATATTTACCCCTCATTCCATGCTATATTTAAGCCATTCATATTTTTATAAATATCTTCACACATTTTCATGAATTCTTTATATTCAATTCCCTTTATACCAGATTCAGCAATTATAAGCTCTAGTTCACCTTCTAATTTTTCCTTAAATTCTTTGCTTGTATCTAATGATGGACTAACCTTAGCTCCATGACGTCTATCTATTTCTATATATCCTTCGTTTTTTAGTATTGTATATGCCTTATTAACAGTCATATTATTAACCCCTATATCTTCTGCCATTTGTCTAACTGTTGGCAAACCTTCCCCCTTTTTTAATTCTCCTCTTCCAATTCCCATTACAATTTCATTTCTTAATTGTACATAAATAGGAATATTGCTAGTCATATCTAATTTAATAATCATAATTTATCCCCTTTGTATAGTTTGTATTATTAATTATAATACAAACTATACAAATAAACAATATTACATTTAAAAATTTATCTGATGACTAGCTGTTATAACACTTACTCTAACAATGGGCACCCCCATATATAACATATTCTTAGCTTCTAAATAAAAAAAAGCAACATTAATTAAGTTATAAAAATAATTAATGTTGCTTTTAAAATTATTTTTTTAATACTAAGCCTTTACTTCTGATACATGTACATTCTCGCGCTTCTTCAGTATGTAAACATTGATATTTTATTTTTTTAGGTGCTTCTATTTCAATTTGCTTTTTTTCTTTTAATTCTTTTTTATTCATTTCTTTTATCCCTTTCCATTATAAGTAAAATTGTAAATTTTAATTTAGATAATTGAACTTACTTCTACAAACGAATGTAAGTAGTAAGTTTCCTTTATAAAAATATTTATTTACTAATTATATTTTTATTATATAATAATTATTATCTATTGATATTCATTATATAATACTTTTCTTAATTAGTACATATAATAAAATTAGTAAAAAAGTAAGGAGAAAACAAATGATAAGCTTAATTAGTTTAATAATTTCATTATCTCTAATTATGTATTTAGCATATAAGGGATATTCAACAATAATAACTGCACCTATTATAGGGTTATTAACTATTTTAATTTCTATTGGTCTTAATGGTCATTTAATGGTTAATTATACTGAAGTTTATATGAGTGGATTTGCTGGATTTGTAAAAAGCTATTTTCCACTATTTTTAACAGGTGCAATTTTTGCAAAGTTAATGGATGAAGCTGGATATGGTAGATCTATTGCCTCATTTATAACAAATAAATTAGGCAAGGATAAAGCAATACTTGCAATAGTTTTATCTGGTGCCTTTTTAACTTACGGAGGAGTATCACTTTTTGTTGTTGCATTTATTTTATATCCGCTTGCAAATATTTTATTTAAAGAAGCTGATATTCCTAAAAGACTTATACCTGGAACTATTGCACTAGGAGCATTCACCTTTACAATGACTGCTCTGCCTGGTTCTCCTGAAATTCAAAATGTAATTCCTATGAGTTATTTTGGAACAGATACTTTTGCTGCACCAATTCTTGGAATCATAGCAAGTATAATAATGTTTACTTTTGGTATGCTATGGCTTACAAGAAGAGCTAAAAAAGCAAAGATCAATGGTGAAGGATATGGAAATTATAAAGATACTCATAAAATTGATTCAAATGAAAATTTACCTAATATTATTTTGTCAATAATGCCCATATTAATTATATTTATAACTAATTTCACATTATCTAAATTTTATTTTCCTAATACTGATGGAAGTTATTTAGATAAATATGGTGTTACTTTAGATAAGGTATCTGGTACATGGAGTGTAATAATTTCAATTGTTTTAGCAATCATATATATAATTTTACTTAATTTTAAGAAATTTAAAAATTTAAATGCATCTCTTAATGAAGGGGTAAAGAATTCCTTTCTACCTCTACTTAACTCAAGTGCAATAGTTGGATATGGTAGCATAATTAAAGCATTGCCAATTTTCACAAATATTCAAACTAGCATAATGAATATTTCTTCTAACCCAATTATTTCTGAAGCAATATCTGTTAATGTTATTTGTGGTCTTACAGCTTCTGCTTCAGGTGGATTAGGTATAAGTTTATCTGCTCTTGCACCAACATTTATAGAGATGAGTCAAACTTTATCAATTTCCCCGGAAATACTACACAGAATTGCTGCGTTATCCTCTGGCGGTTTAGATACTCTACCACATAATGGTGCTGTTATAACCACCCTTGCAATTTGTGGTTTGACACATAAGCAGAGTTATAAAGATATATTTGTTACTTCAGTTATCATTCCAATATTAACAACTATAATAATTGTTATATTAGTATCTTTAAGCTTTGTATAATATAAAACCTCAAGAATAATCTTGAGGTTTTATATTATACATATATTTTTATCCCTTAACAGCTCCTGCTGCTATACCTTCAATTATATGTTTTTGACATGTTAAATAGAAAATTACAATTGGTATAATTGCTAGAACTAATATAGCCATCATCGCTCCCATATCAACTGCGCCATATCCTCCACGTAGATATTGTACTGCAATTGGAATAGTCTTATATTCTGTTCCTAACAATAAATATGGCAATAAGTAGTCATTCCATATCCACATTACATTTAATATAGCTATTGTTATTGCAATAGGCTTTAATAACGGTAAAACAATTAAAAAGAATGTTTTTACCGGTGAACATCCATCAATCATTGCGGCTTCTTCTATATCTATTGGAATTGATTTAACAAACCCACTAAACATAAAGACAGATAACCCTGATCCAAATCCCAAATATATTATTATTATCCCAAGAGGATTATCTAAGCTTAACATGTTTGCAACTTTACTCATTGGAAACATAACCATTTGGAAAGGAACTATCATAGATAATACAAATAAATAATATAAACAACTTGTAAATTTTGATTTTACTCTTGTAATATACCAAGCAGTCATTGATGTAAATAATATAATTACAGCTGTTGATCCAACAGTTATAAATAAAGAATATCCAAAGGCTGAAATAAAGCCAGTCTTATCTATACCATTAACATAGTTAGCAAGTCCTGAAAAACTAGTTGAGTTTGGTAAAGCAAATGGAGATCTACTAATATATAATTTACCCTTAAATGAATTATATAAAACTATAAAAATAGGTGCTAAAAATACAATAGATAATATAATCAATATTAAATATAAAAGTACATTATTCTTTTTCTTAGGTTCATACTTTAAATTAAGTTCTGTATCATTTTTCAATTTAGCTTCCATTAATTTTCAACCTCCTTCTTTCTAGTTATACTTAATTGAAGTAACATTATTACTGCTACAATTAAGAAGAAGATTACAGCTTTAGCTTGACCAACACCTTCCCATCCTACTCTTCCATAGAATGTCTTATAAATATCTAATGCAAGCATTGCCGTTTTATTACCTGGTGCACCATCAGTTAACGCTAAGTTTTGATCAAACAATTTAAATGCATTTGACATTGTTAAGAAAAGGCAAATGGTAATTGATGGCATAACTAGCGGTATAGTTATCTTTCTTAATGTCATCCATTTAGAAGCACCATCAATTTTAGCACTTTCCATAAGTTCACCCGGTATGTTTTGTATACCTGCAATATATATTATCATCATATATCCTATTTGTTGCCAATTTAGTAAGATAACTAATCCCCAAAATCCATACTTAGGATCCATAGTTAAATTTACACCAAAATAATTTAATATTCCATTAATAATAATTAACCATATATAACCTAAAACTATACCACCTATAAGATTCGGCATAAAGAAAACAGTTCTAAATATGTTAGTTCCTTTTAATTTTCTAGTTAAAAGATATGCAAGTGCAAAAGCACATACATTTACAGTTATAACTGACACAACAACAAATTTAGTTGTAAAAATTAATGCATTCATAAATTCTGGTGTAGAAAATACTTTTTTATAGTTATCTAATCCTATAAAAGTTGCATTAGTAACAGTAGTAAATTTGGTAAATGATAAGTAAATCCCCATTATAAATGGGACCAAAAAAGCTATACCAAAAGCTACTAATGTAGGTAATGCAAATAACCAAAAATACTTCTTTAACCCTTTTTGCATAGTCTCATCCCCCTTAAATTTTTATGCTTAAATATTAATACTATTCTTTAATAAAGGCAGCACATATTATATGCTGCCTTATTTAAAAATTATTGAGCCTTTTCAGCCTTCCAAGAATCCTTAACTGTAGTAACTACATAATCCCAATCTTGAGTACCTTGTACATATTCTAGTAAAGCACCAGCAAATGTATCTTTAAAGTTTTGACTTGGGAATGCTTGGAATATCCAAGGAACAGTATTTACATTATCTTTACTCATCCAATTTAAAACTTCCTTAGATAATGGATCTGCTGACTTTTCGTCATCATCAAATGTATCAAATGGAGCTATAAAGCCTAAATCTCCTGAAACATAAGCTTTTCCAGTATCACTTGTAAATAACCAATTTATAAAATCAATTGATGCTTGTTGCTTTTCTTCTGAAACTTGACTATTTATTGCTAAATAGTTTTCAGTACCAATACAAAGACCTTGATTTTCTTCTCCATCAATACCAGTATATATAGGCATAAACTTAATATTTTCCTCTTTAACTGTATTACCATCGATATCGCTGATTTGTGACCAAGCCCAATTACCATTTTGAACCATAGCACAATCACCTAATGCAAATTCAGCCATAGCATCATCAACACTCTTATTACCTAATACACCCTTCTCTGAAACTGAGTTATTAGTATACAAGTCATATATATTTTTAAAGTTCTCATTATACTTAAAATCAATTTCCTTGGCATCTAATCCTGTTTGAAGAACATCTCCATTTTCCCCAGCATCGTCTTTAAATTCATAATATAGTGGTAAATCAGCTAAGTGAGTTTCCCATCTCCACGCATTACCTGATGCCATTGAAGTAGATGCAAACACCCCTTGAATTCCTAATTCATCTTTATTAGCTTCCATATCTTCTACAACAGCCTTCAATTTATCAAAATTATTAATGTCATCTATAGATGTAACATCAGTTGCCTTATTTGATAAAGCAAAATATTTTTGCATTATTTCATCATTATAAATAATTCCATATCCCTCAACAGCATAAGGAATACCATAAACGCCATCACCATCTGTTACTGCTAAAGTTTTATCAAGTAAATGACTATATAGTTCTGTATCTTTTAGATCTAAACAATAGTCTTTCCAAGATTGATATCCAACTGGTCCATTAATTTGGAATATTGTTGGAGCATCTTTCTTTGCAATTTCAGATTTTAACGTTTGTTCATAAGTACCACTAGCTGCAGTTTCAACTTTTACCTTTACTCCAGTTTCTGCTTCATACTCTTCAGCTATCTTTTTATATACATCTGCAATTTCCGGTTTGAAATTTAAAAAATAAATTTCCTCTCCTGATGATTTAGAATCACTTGTAGCATCACCAGTACTGTCCCCCTTACTTCCACATCCTACAAATGCACCTGCAACTAATGTTGTTGCAACAGCAATAGCTAATAATTTTTTAATCTTCATAAACTTCCCTCTCCCCTTAAATATACTTTATATATAAATGACTTACAGATATATTGTAAATCTTTATATAACATTTTAAAAAAATATTTCTTCCTAAATTTAACTTAGAATAGTTGCTGGAACCGTTTCCTTTTTGCATTAAAAAAATCCATTTATTTTATATTAATTCAAATCATCTTATAATTTTATTTTACTGTAAATTATTGTTTAAATCAATATATTTTTCCTTTTTTATTAATATACACCTTTTTATTCAAATAATTTAAACTATTAGTAAATAAAGTTTTAAATTTTAACTATTTCATATTTATTTTAAGTCTATATTAATATTTACATAGATATTTTCTTTATTAAACTTCCATAAATAAAGAGTAATTTGAAATTTTAAATTACTCTTTATTTATTACATATTGAATATTCTATTTAAATTTATATTTTCCTCAAAAAGTTTTGCTAATTCATCATATTGATTTAATTTATATTGTTTATAATCAATTAGTTCTTTATCTAAAATATTAATTCCTTTATTTATTCTTAATGAATTTATAAATGTATTAAGAAAATCTCCCTCATCGAAAATCCCATGTAAATACGTTCCTAAAACATTATCTTTAAATGAACCTTGTATATGTCCATGTTCATTTTCAATGAATACTTGTCCTTTATCTTTAACCTTTGTTATACCATTATGTATTTCATAACCATATACATTTATTCCAACACATTTACTTAATACATCACAAGAATTTTTTATATATCCCTTTGTTTGTTGAGTTATTTTTTCATTATTAAAGATAGTATCAATGCTTAAAAATCCAAAACCTTCTTCTGTTGTTATTTCACCCTCTACTCCTTGTGTATCCATTATGTTATCTCCTAACATTTGATACCCTCCACAAATTCCTAATATCATCGTTCCTTTATTCTTAAGCTCAATAATTTTATTGAAAAGTCCATTTTTCTTAATTACTCTTAAATCATTTATTGTATTTTTAGTTCCTGGAATAATTACTAAATCTGGTTCACTAATATCGCTTATATTTTCTACATATCTAACACTAACACCATCTAATATTTCTAAACTATTAAAATCAGTAAAATTAGACATATGAGGTAATCTTATAATTGCTATATCTAAATCTTCTATTTTATTATTTTTTATTCTTTCAGTAACACTATCTTCATCTTCAATATCTAATTTAAAATAAGGTAATACTCCTAATACAGGTATATTAATTATTTCTTCTAACTGTGTCATTGCATCTTTAAAGTAATCGACATTACCTCTAAATTTATTGATAATAACACCCTTTACTCTTTTTCTCTCATTTTCTTCAAGTAACATTAAAGTTCCAACTACAGAAGCAAATACTCCCCCTCTATCAATATCAGCTACTAAAATTACATCTGCATCAGCAGATTTTGCCATAGACATATTTGCTATATCAGTTTCTCTTAAATTTATTTCGGCACAACTTCCTGATCCCTCTAATATCATAACCTCATAGTCTTTTGAAAATTTATCAAAAGTCTCTTTAACTACTTTTTTTAATTCCTTATTTAATTCTTTATATTTATAAGAATTCATCATTGAATGAACTTTACCATTTACAATTACTTGTGTTTTATTATTTCCACTTGGCTTTAATAAAACAGGATTCATATATGCCATAGGCTTTAATTCACAAGCCTCTGCTTGAACAACCTGTGCCCTTCCCATTTCTAATCCATCTTCAGTTACATATGAATTTAATGATATATTTAATGCTTTAAATGGAGCTACTTTAAACCCTTTATTTCTGTAATATCTACATAAAGCTGTTGCTACGGTACTTTTACCTACTCCAGATGCTGTTCCTAAAACCATTATCTTATTCATTTTCACTTTCCTTTACATCTAAAAAACCATGTGTTTCATTTTTTATAATATTTAAGCTTTTAAATTTTATTGGATACTTAAATATTGGTCCATCATATACAAAAGTATGGTATTCTCCATTTTCTCCACAAGCATCTGAACCTGTTTTCTTTATTTCTTCAACTACTTCTTTTGTTAAAACTTTCCCTAGGAAATCTTCTCCCATACACTCAAGCTTTACATTCTTTATAACTGTTTTAAATCCACTATCTATAAACTCGTATACTAGTTCTTCTCTATTTTCTTGCCATAAAGGGAAAATTGCCTCTATTCCAGCTTCATTACACCTTGATGTACACCATTCTCTATGTGGTTCTAAATCTATATCACCAAAAACACAAGAATCTATTTTAAAATTTTCTTTAGCTTTCAATAATTTTTCAGTAAATTTAATTTCGTAATCATCACCACTTGTTTCTACTAATATTAATGGTATATTTAGTGATTTAGAAATATCAACTATTAACTCTCTAGGAACTCCATGAAACCATGACCTATTTTCACCCTTATTTACTGTTATAAGTAAAGCTGCTGGAGTATTGCTAGCCTTTATCATTCTATACAATGCTAAAGTGCTATCTTTTCCACAACTATATGACATTACAAAATTTTTCATATACTACCTCCATTTTTCTAAAACCTCGAGCATAAAGCCTTTTACATCAATTCCATAAACTTCTTGTAGTCTTTCTTCAGTTAATACATCTTTTGGATTTCCTGACCCTATAATTTTTCCATCATTCATCATTACTACCTTTTCTCCAAAAGCTTGAACTAGATTTAAATCATGTAATACAGCAACAATAATTTTATTATTTTCCTTCGTCCATTTATTTAAATAATCTAATATTTCTATTTGACATTTTAAATCTAAATGATTAGTAGGTTCATCTAATAAAATTATATCTGGATCTTGTGCAAAAGCCCTAGCTAAATATACTCTTTGCAGTTGTCCTCCTGATAATTGACTTATAAGTTTATCTTTAATATCAATTAACCCTACATTTTCAATACTTTTAAGAATTATTTCTTCATCTTTTTTATTTATCTTTGAAAATACTCCTTTTAAATGAGCATATCTTCCTAAAGCTACTGTTTCATAAACTGTATATGGAAAATATATATTACTAGCTTGTGACATTAATGCAACATTTTTTGCTAAATCTTTTCTATTTAATTGGCTTATTTCTTTAGAGTCTAATGTTATATTTCCTTTATACTCTAATAAATTTGCTATTGATTTTAAAAGTGTACTTTTCCCACAGCCATTAGGACCAACTATGCAAAGATTTTTACCTCTCTCAACGCTAAAGCTTACCCCTTTAACAATTTCTTTATTGTCATATCCACATCTAACTTTATTAACTTCTAGCATTAAAATACCCACCTACTTTGACTTTTTAAAATATATATAAGCAAAAAATGGTCCGCCAATTAATGCTGTTATTGCACCAACTGGTAATTCTGATGGAGCTACAATAGTTCTTGATACTAAATCCGTCATTATCATCATACATCCACCAAAAACAACAGACATTGGTATAACATAAGCATGCTTTGAACCAAATATTTTTCTAACAACATGTGGTGCAATTAAATCTATAAACCCTATAGTTCCACTAAGTGCAACTGCGCTACCTGTAAGTATTGCAACAAATAAAAATAACCTTCTTTTAACTTTATTTGTATCTACTCCTATAGTTTTTGCTGCTTCTTCTCCAAATGTTAATACATCCATTTCTTTAAAATAAAAAGATACACCTAAAATTCCTATAATAAAAAAAGGTATACCTGCTTTAACATAACTCCATCCTCTCATAGAAAATGATCCCATAGACCACATTGTTATACTTTCCATCTTATCTGATGCTAAAGCTGAAATAGTAGTTAATGTAGCACTAAAAAATAGTGATAACACCATACCTGCAAGTATTATTGTTGTATTAGACATTCCTCTATCTACTTTTTCTGAAAACTTTAATACTATTATCATAGTAATTAAACTGCAAGCAAATCCTACTACTGGCATAGTTAATCTTCCCAAAAACGGAATTGATATTCCTGTTACTATAATAATACCTACACCTAATGAAGCACCAGATGATAATCCTAAAGTATATGGTGAAGCTAATTGATTTTTCAAAACTGATTGTACTATTGCGCCACTAGCAGCAAGAGAACCACCAACCATAAATGCAAGTAATACTCTTGGTAACCTTAAATTCCATATTATAGATACTTGCTTAGGTTCAATTCCATCAAGCAATGGGACACTAAAAAACTTATTAGCTAATATAGAAAAAGTATCCAATATGCTAATATTGGAACTTCCTAAGGAAGTTCCAATACATATAGCTAATAATACCAACGGAATTGATAAAATTAATAATATTTTATTTTTATAGGTCTTTATACTCATCTGGATAAATAGCTTTTGCTATTTCCTTTAAAGCTTTTATAACATTTTGTGATGCTCTTGAAGATGAGTTTTTATCTATTTGATATACATCTCCATTTTGTACAGCAGTTATTGTGTCCCAGCCTTCTCTGCTTTTTATATCTTCCACAGCAGTTAAACCTGCTTCATTAGTTCCTGGAGTATTTGCTAAAATAACATCAGGATTAGCATCTATAACAGCTTCTGGTGTTACTGTTATCCATGAATTTTCTTCTCCAAAAATATTAGTAGCTCCTACTGTTTCTATAAGCTCATTTAAGAATGTATCATTTCCAAATGTATAAAGCCCTGCTCCAGCCCCAATTTCAAAATAAACTTTCTTTTTATCTGCTATAGTATCTCCAATTGCCTTTATCTTAGCAACTTCTTCTTTCATAGAATTAATTATTTCTTCACCTTTTTTTTCAGTACCTGTTAAACTTGCAATAAACTCTATATCACCATATATTCCATCAATACTATAACTACTTGGAATATATACAACTGTAATACCAGCCTCTTTTATTAAAGCAAATGGATCTTCATCTCCAGATTTATTATGACCTGATGCTATAACTATATCAGGATTTAAAGAAATTATTGTTTCCGCATCTGGATTTCTAAAATCTATTTTAGGTAAATCTTCACTTACTCCTTCAACATCAGCTGAGTATTTATCTACAGCTACTAATTTATCTGCTAAACCTAATTCTACTAATACTTCTGTATTAGATGGTGCTGTAGAAATAATACTATTAATTTCACTAGGAACATTAAATTCATTTCCTTCTCTATCTGTCATCGTTGTAGGCTTACTTGAACATCCTACAAATATCATCATAGCCATTATAAATGTAAAAGCTAATGATAAAACCTTTCTCATTTTTTGCATTACTATTCCTCCTAAATGTATACTTTAGAGTGGTGTAATTTAGTTAGTAATATATTAATTAGGCTTTTCATATATATTTTTTACTAATTTTAACCCTATTAATTTTTTCTAACTAAAAAAAGCGCTTTCATATTTGAGAGCGCTCTAAAATACATAATAACTTTGATAATTTCTTAATATTTCTTAACATTAAATATTCATAAAATAAACTTAATATTATAATTTATTAAGTTTATTCTCTAACACTTAAAATCTAAAAACAAATCATATTAATTATATTATCTATTATTCGTATCTATTATCTCACCCTCAGAAGATAATATTATCATCATAGTAGGCAGGTCTCCCGACTTAACTTCATCCTACTCTCCATACCTTCCCGTATTTTTATACAGTGGCTATACATGAATTTCGTCAGTCTTACGGTTACTGGGGTAGTTTAGGACTTCAACCTAATTCCCTATTAAGTTTAAAAAAACACCTATTATGGTTTAAAATTCATAATGATTATATCTTTATGAATTTTATTTGTCAAATAAAATATGCTTTAATTCAGCAATCAATTTATTATTTTCTTCTCTTGTTCTTACTGCAACTCTATAAAAACTATTATCTAGTCCTATATAATTATCACAGCTTCTAACTAATATTTTTCTTTTAATCAATTCACCTTTTAAATCTAAATTAGTTAATATTTTAAACATTATGAAATTCACACTTGGTTCAAAAACATATAAATATTTTATTTGCTTTAAAGCACTATATAAATATTCTTTCTCATCTTCTATATATTCTATACTTTTTTTAATATACTGCTTTTCTGTTAGTCCTTTAGTTATACCTTCAGCTGCTATAACGTTTATACTCCACGGCACTAAAATCTTATTTATTTTATCCATTATTTCCTTATTTGAACACAATCCATACCCTATCCTAGCCCCTGGAATTGCAAAAAATTTAGTTAATGATTTTACAATTATTATGTTTTCATAATCATTTAATAATTTATTACTTGAATATTCCTTATTATCTTTAACAAAATCTAAAAAAGATTCATCAATAACAACTATTGTATTTGTAAGTATTGACTTATTTAATACTTTTTTGATAAATTCATTTGTTGTCAAAACTCCAGTTGGATTATTGGGATTACAAATAAAAACTATATCTATATTATTTTTTATATTCCCTATAAATTCATTATCTAAATTAAAATTCTTAGATTCCTTTAAGTTATAATATTCTATCTCACCATCAATACTTAAAATTGCTTCTTCATACTCTGAGAAAGTTGGAGCTGGCAATAATGCTTTTTTAGGTTTCAAAGCGCGTACTATATTAAATATTACTTCTGCAGCTCCATTCCCTAATGTAATATTTCTTGTATTTATTTTTTCAAACTCTCCAATAGAGTTCTTTAAATCAAAATAAGTTATATCTGGATATTTAACTACTTTATCAATTGCATCTATCATTGCCTTTTTAACATTTTCACTTATCCCTAATGGATTTATATTGGCTGAAAAATCTATAATTTCACTTGGATTTAACTTATATTTTCTTGCAATTTCTTCAGTATTTCCACCATGAACTGCCATAACCTTTCCTCCTTAAAAAATAACATTTATACTCCAATTAATAATTAATGCCATAATACACCCTAAAACAGCACTACAATATAATATATTGTTTGTGTTATTTACCTTATTAATATCTATTTTTTCTCTATCATCACCTATAGTTTGTTTTTCCACGAGCTTTCCAAAATAATAGTTTGGACCTCCTAATTGAACATTTAAAGCTCCTGCCACAGCAGCTTCTGGATGCGCACTATTAGGGCTGCTGTGATTATTTTTATCCCTTTTATAAATTTTAAAGCTATTTTTATAATCTAAACCTAAAATAAAAGATACTACTACAATAAAATACCCACTTAACCTTGCAGGAATATAATTAAATACATCATCAAGTTTTGCTGGAAAATATCCAAATTCAATATATTTGTCATTTTTATATCCAAACATAGAATCCATAGTATTTACTGCTTTGTATAGAAATGCTAACGGAGCCCCTCCTATACCTGCATAAAAAAGAGGTGCTATAACCCCATCTGACATATTTTCAGCTACTGTTTCTACAACAGCTTTTAATATTGATTCTTTATCTAAATTCTTTGTATCTCTTCCTACTATATATGATAACTGCTTTCTTGCTCCTTCAATATCATCCTTAATTACATATTTAACAACTTTCAAACCTTCAATCTTAAGAGCCTTTGTTGATATACAAAAATAAATCATTACAGATCCTAATATCATTGTTACACTTGGATTAATTCTATATGTAACTTTAAGTAATAAATAATTAAATATAAATACTATAAAAACCACAAGTATCCAAGTTAATAAGCCTGCGACTTTTAAGTATCTCTTTAATATACTTCTAAAAAACTTTTCCACTGTCTTACATAACGATCCTATTATTCTAATTGGATGTATAGGATTTTGTGGATCACCTACTATTAAATCTAATAAAAATCCTAATATTATTTCAATCATTTTTCTAACCTTTCTATAACTATATTTTGTTTATCTCTTCAAATTTAATATTATTATCTATCTTTTCTAAAATAATTTCATAACCTCTTCCACACTCCGGTTGATACTCATAAAAGCTTTTACTGCTATCATAAAATATTTCTAGTATAGTTCCTATTGTTCCCCCATGAGAAACTAAAACTACTTCACTCATGTTCTCTTTATAACACCCATCTATAAACCTATTAAATGCTTCTTTTATTCTTTTTTTATATTGACTCTTACTTTCTCCATTAGGACATAATACTTGTCCATCTTTATCTGTAATCCACTTAATATACTCTTTATTTTCTTTAAGCATATCATAACTTTTCATTTCAAAATCTCCAAAGTTATACTCCCAAAATTCATTAATTTCGCTATATGTTTTTTCTGGATATAAAATTTCTAATGTTTCATTTGCTCTTTTTGCTCCGCTACTAAAAAAACTAATACACTCTGGATACTTTACTGTACTTTTAATATCATATAATTCTTTTTTTCCTCTTTCACTTAATGATATATCAGTCTTTCCACAATACAGATGCTTTTCATTAGCTTCTGTTTTTCCATGTCTAATTAAATAAACCTTCAGCTTTTTCATACATCTTTTTCTCCTTATAATTATCTCTTACGAGAATATCATTTTTAAATCTTTTCTACAACTAAGTTTTGTTAATTATTAAATTTAAGTATGCTTGTTTTAAGTATTACTACAAGTAATTTTTATAGCATTTTCATAATATTCTTCTAATTTACTTACAGAAAAATTTGATGTATCATATATGCTACTTACAGTATGGCCATCTTAAAAAAAGAAAAACCAACAAATAATTTTGTTGGCTAAACTTAGCATATAAACTTAATTCTTAACTTTTAATTATTGTTGATATACCACAAAAAACTCTATATACGCAGGAAGATTCTTTTGATAAATATTGAAGACATCTTCCTGTTTCTTCTCTCCACATTCTATCTTCTTTTTTTAATGGAACTATTCCACTTGATATTTCATCAGAAATTATTATTTTATCTTTAAATAAATTTATATTTTCTTTTATATATTCAAGTGAACTTTTATTTTTTAATGTATTATTATATGTAAATTTATGAAGTCCGCAAATAACCTTTTTAGAAAAATCTATTTCACCATCACTACAATAAAATATATCCTCCTCATTAATATTAAACTTTTCTTTGATAAAATCTTTTTTCCCGTTATATGCTCCACCAAAAACTAATATCATAATTTTCTCCTTAAAACCAAATTTGTTTTATTATGAATATATAATATTAAATAAAACTTAAAACTAAAACTCCAATAGCTTCTGCAATAACAAGTCCATATCCAGCACTATCTCCAGACATTCCATCAAATTCCTTAGCTGCATTATTAACTAAAAAGACACTTATTAAAATCATGCCTAAAATCATTATTAATCCATATATACCAAAAATGAATACTGAAATTAAGCTTGCTATTATTAAACCAGATAGCAATACTACTTTATCTACTTTTCCTGTTCCTTGTTTGAAAAATGCACCTAATGAACTTGCCTTCATGGATTCTTTTGACAATAATAAATATCCCATTAAACTTCTAGATATAATAGGTATTAAAATTAATCCTACAGAACTACCATTAAAATTATTAATAGTACTCTCATTAATATTATTACTTATTACTGTATGAAGTGTAGAAAAGTTTAGTATAAATAACATAATTACAGATATAACTGCAAATGCCCCAGTATGAGGATCTTTTAATATTCTTAACTTTTCTTGCTTATCTCTTCTAGAAAGAAGTGCATCACAAACATCCATATATCCATCTAAATGAAGCATTCCAGTTAAAATAAATGGTGTTATTAACGTAACTGCAGTAGTTACCATGATGCTGGCACCTAATAAATTTAGTATTCTAAAAACTCCATACCAAATTACTCCTACAATCAATCCTATAACAGGATAAAACTTCATTATATTTTTTCCACCTTCATCATCCCATTCATATTTAGGTAATGGAATAATAGTAAACATGCTTATTGCCATTAAAAATCCCTTAAAATATTTTTTCATTTTTCCTCCTTTGGATTTAGCTGTGCCTCTATTATATAACTTTACCCTTATGGTAAATTATATTTCCATAAGAACATTCAACTACTGTATCAGCTATCTTTGCTAGTTTTCTATTTACAACTCCTATTTCTTTTCTGAAATTTTCTGTATAACAATCATATTGAATGCTATCACTAAATAAATAGTCTGATACTATAACTACATTTTTAGAATTATTAATAATTTCTAATATTCCTGATAAAATATCATCACTAACATCTTTGTAAAATTCTTTTCCTCTAAACATATAGTTTGTAACAAGTGATGTTATACTATCTATTAAAACAGTATCTTCCTCTTTTATAAGACTTGAAACTTTGCTCATATTTAATGTTTCTTCTATTGTATTAAATCCATATCCTTCTCTTTCCCTTAAATGATTTTCTATTCTTTTTAAATCTTCTAAGTCATATGGATTCATTGTTGCAACATAATATAATTTGCCTACTTCCCTTTCTATCTCTCCATCTAACTGGCCACTTATAGGATTTTTTAAGCTTTCATTTAACGATTTTGATAAATTTTGCGCAAACATGGATTTTCCACTTTTAGCTCCACCAACTACTAAAACAATCATCTTATCTCCTAAACTATATAGTTTTCTTCTCCTCTAACTTCATCTAAATAATCATCATTTATTTCAGCTTCATCAAATGTTGCCATATTATTCATCATTGCACAACTAAATTCAATTACCGAAAATGCTATAGGACACCCGCTACCTTCCCCTAATCTCATATCTAAATTAAGCATTGGCTGTAATTCCAATTCTTTCATTGCAATATTATAACCTATTTCTTTAGAGCAGTGTGATGTTATTAAATACTCTTTAACTAATGGATTTATTCTTACTGCTGCTAATGCTGCAACTACCGATATAAATCCATCTATCACTATAGGTATTTTATAATAAGCCGCTCCTAAAAACACTCCCATCATTCCAGCTATATCAAAACCTCCAACTTTAGAAACTACATCAATTGGATCTTTTTTATCTGGATTATTAACTTTAATCGCTTCTGATACTACCCATTTTTTCTTTTCAAAAGCCTCCTTCGTTATTCCTGCGCCTTTACCAACAGCTTCTTCAATACTACATTCAGTTAAGCTTACAAGAACAGAACTACTTGTTGTTGTATTTCCTATACCCATTTCTCCAACACCTAATATGTTATATCCATCTTCATAAGCACTCCTAGCCATTTCAATTCCTATATTTATTGCTCTTATACATTCATCATAACTCATAGCTTGTCTCTTAACTATGTTATAAGTTCCTTTTCTTATTTTCCTATCTATAGCCCCTGGAATTTTTATATCTGTATTTACTCCTATATCAACAACTTTTAAATCACAATTATTTTCTTTAGCTAGTACAGCAACTCCTGTTACTCCCCTTGAAAAGTTAATTGTTTGTGCTAGTGTTACACTTTGAGGTGCTGAAGCAACTCCTTCTTCTACAACCCCATTGTCTGATGACATTATAATAATACATTTTTTATTTATAGAATTTTTTATCTTACCTGTAATTCCAGCAAGCTTTATTGCTATATCCTCTAATTTACCTAAGCTCCCTAAAGGTTTTGCAAGCGAATTAACTCTTAACCTAGCTTCTTCTATAGCATCTTCATTTAATCCTGTTATATCATTAATAATTTTTTTAAGCTCTAATTTTTCGTTTCTCATTGTTTCACCCCAATTATTTATTTAAAACATCCTCTTTTTTTGTTATAATACTTTATTATTTGTTTAAATGTCAACAATCATATATTAAACAACTTTTCATTTAGGAGAACAATATGAACAATACTATAATTAACTTTTTACAAAATGAAATGAAATGGAATAAATTAAACATATCATCTATAAAAAAAATAGGCGGACTTAGTAGCGAAAATTATAAAGTTTCTTATAATAACAATAATTATTTTGTAAAAATTTGCACTCATAATTATTTACATACCGATAGAAAAAGTGAATTATCAATAATAAATAAAGCTATAGAAATAAATTTAGCTCCACATTTATATTACTTTTCTACTGAAACTGGTAATATGATTAGCAGTTGGATTAATGGTACCATGCCCTCCTTAAATGATTTTTCTTCAACTAAATTTCTACATAAACTTTCTGTTGCTTTAAACAGTTTTCATAATTTAAAATGCCAAAAATATTTTAACCCTTTTAATCATATAAGAAAAAGAATCAATCTATGCAATGATTTGAATCTTCCCTTACCAAAATCTATAGATACACTACTAAACCATTTAAATAATCTAGAAGTAAAGCTTAGTAAAAATCCTTTAATAGGTCTTTGCCATAATGACCTAAATGCTTCAAATATTATTTTAACTGAAGATAATATATATTTTGTAGATTATGAATACTCTTCTATGGGTGATGTATTTTTTGATTTAGCAACAATATCTTGGTTTTTTAATGAAAGATCTAGGAAAAACTTATTAGAACTATATTTTAATGAATGTACTGAACAACATTATGAAAAATTATTAGATTACCTTTTCGTAGTGAAATTTTATAATGCCACTTGGTCATTGCTTAAATCTTCTGATTCTAGTTCTGACTATGATTATTTAGCTGGTGCTAAAATGATATTTAATGATTTGCTCGATTATAACTCTATACGAAATTTTTAATAAAAGAGAGGTTTAAACTGTGATAAAATACTTATTATTTGATTTAGATGGAACAATAACTGATCCTAAAGAAGGTATTACTAAAAGTGTACAATATGCTCTTAGCAAGTTGGGAATTGAAGAAAACTGTGAAAATCTTCTTAAATTTATAGGTCCACCTTTATTAAATTCATTTATGGACTTTTATGACTTTGATAAAGAAAAGGCTGAGCTTGCAATAAAGTATTATAGAGAACGTTATTCTACTATTGGTTTATTTGAAAATAGTGCAATTGAAGGTATTGAAGAAGTTTTATCTAAATTAAAAGAAGCTGGATTTGTACTAGCTATTGCTACTAGTAAGCCAACTCATTTTGCTATTCCTATTTGTGAAAAGTATAATTTAGATAAATATTTTGATTTAATTTTAGGAAGTGAATTAGATGGAACAAGATCAAAAAAATCTGAAGTAATTCTTGAAGTGCTTAATAAGCTAAATGCTATACCTAATGAATCAATTATGATTGGAGACCGCATGCACGATATAATTAGAGCTAAAGAAGCAGGAATTAAAAGTATTGGAGTTACATTTGGATATGCAGAAGATGGAGAATTAGAAGAATCAGGAGCTGACTTCATAGTAGAAAGTTCCTCTGAACTATTATCTTGTATATTTAAATTAATTTAGTATATATTTAAAAATATAAAAGAATTTGTATAAAACAAATTCTCTTATTATCTCATTTTATAACTTTATTCCTTACCAAACACCTTTAAATATCACTACTTATTTCTTCTAACTCATTAATTATTTTGCTGCTTATCTTTTTTAAAATATATTTTAAATTATGCTTTAGAATTTTATATTTAAAATATCGCAAAAAAATAAAGGAAATCTATTTCTAAATCTCCTTTATTATCATATACCATAATGAATTAAATGCTTATTTTGTTTTATTGCAAGATTAATTTTTATAATTAATTTTTCAAGTTCATTTGATTTAAATTGCTTATTTGCAGTAGTAATTATTTTTCTAAATTCTTTTAATGAACCTGGTGGTATAATTGTAGTTCCACAATAATCTAGTCCTAGTGCAGGATGTTTTTTCATATGAAAATAAGTTTTTAAATTTCCCAATTCCTCCAAGTATTCTGTTATCATTTCTTCTATTAAATCATCACTAACAGAAATACAATTATACTTTTCAGGTTCATAATCACTATACAATTTATCATCTTCAAATCTTTCAATGATTCCAAAATCATGTTTTGCCAAATTCCCACCCCTAATAAATTATATTTTCCAAATTATATTCTTAAACTAAACCTTAAAATTTTAACTCCTTATTAAATATATAATCAAACCTCTAAGTATAAATTACATTAATGTTACAAATTATTATTGAAATACATTTTATATTACTATGTATTATTACTCATCAAAAAAGAATAACATTTCTGCTATTCTTTCTCTTACTACTTCTTATTATTACAATTTTTGTCCAAACAATCTTCTAACAAATCACTGATAGCATTTGTTAGTTGACAATTTGAGTTCATAAAATAACAATTAGTCATTTGGTTATTCCAAGCATATAAGAATATTAGAAATAATACTAAATTCATAAATCTTTGTCCATAACACTGTAGTAAATTTAATAATTGACAAGCCAAAAATTCATTTGTTCCTTCTGTATCGCTATTGCTACCGCAATAATTTTCACAAAGTTCTTCTAACTCACCATCATTTAAGTCATTTAATATATCGTTTAAATTAGATGTTGATCCAAATGTACTCAATTTTCTTTTCCTCTCAAAAAGTTATCTAACGCTTCATAATACGCTAAAAACATAGAGATTGCTACAATTTTATATAATTTAACCTAAACTCATTACTTATGTATATTCTCCTTCGCTTAAAAACTCCTTTTAGATAAATTTATATTTATTAAATACCTAATCATAATAATATGTGATAAATTAATAAAAAAAATGTCACAACACTAAATAAAGTATTGTAACATTTTTTAACTACATATTAAACTTTTATAGTTCCATGCTTTAATAAATGATTTATTCTCTTAAAATAAGTTATACCTAATGGAATTGCCGCTGCAAGCCAAGCTACTGGATCCGCTAAGCATATTCCTAAAAACTCTATATATCTTGGTAATGTAAATGCTACTACAGCTCTTGCAATAAGCTCATATACTCCTGCCATCATTGGAACGAATGAATCCCCTATTCCTTGAAGTGCATTTCTATATATAAATATTAATCCAAGAGGTATAAAGAATATTGCTGATATATCAAGCACTTGTTGAGCATATTTTAGTATTTCTGCATCTGGATTACTTATAAACATCATAACAAAATATTTACCAAGGAATATTAATACTGCTCCCGCAATAATACTAGTAATAATAGAAATTTTAGTACATGCCTTTACGCCTTCTCTTATACGATTATACTCCTTAGCACCAAGATTTTGACCACAATACGTAGCCATAGTTACACCAAAAGTAATTGCCGGCTGCATAACAAGTTGAAGTGCTTTCGAAGCTGCAGTATATGAAGCAATAATAGTAGAACCAAATACATTTAATGCTCCTTGTACTGTCATTATACCAATTGCAGTTATTGAAAATTGAAGCGCCATTGGAATTCCTATTTTTAAATGTTTATGATAGTATCTTTTCTTAACTTTAAAATCTTCTTTCTTAAGTCTTAAAATAGTAAATCTCTTATATGTATATATTAGACAAAGTATTGCCGATACACCTTGAGAAATAATTGTTGCATATGCAGCACCTGCAACTCCCATATTAAAGTTAATTATAAATACTAAATCTAAAATTACATTTAATACTGAAGAAACTATTAAGAAATATAACGGTGTTTTACTATCTCCTAATGCTCTTAATATACTTGCAATTAAGTTATATGCAACCGTTGCTACAACTCCTGCATAAATTATTTTTATATATAAATATGCATCACCTATAATATTTTCAGGTGTATTCATTAATTTTAATAAAGGCATAGCTCCTAATAAGCTAACTATTGTAATTACCACTACTGAAATTACAGTTAATGTAATGGCACTTGCAACCGCTTTACGTAAGCCTTTTTCATCTTTAGCTCCAAACCTCTGAGAAACTAATACTGCAAACCCACTAGATAATCCAGTTGCAAATCCATTAACTAAGAATACCATTGAACTAGTTGCTCCAACAGCTGCTAATGCATCTACTCCAACAAATCTACCAACTATTATAGTATCAACCATACTATAAAACTGTTGAAATATATTTCCTATTAATAAAGGTATTGAAAATAGTAAGATTAATTTTGTTGGATTACCTTTAGTCATATCATTTGTCATATTGTTTTTCATCCACTCATCTCCCCCTAACATCTTATTTCACAATTAAATAGAATATCATCTTTATTATACTTTTGCAAAACAAATTTTAAGAGGTAAGACTAGTTTCCTTACCTCTTATATATTATTATTGTTTTACTATACACTTATTTAGATCTCGCTTCTTTAATCCATTTCTATTAGCTTTACTTATCCAAAATCTATTTGCTGCAAGTCTAAATGCAAACCTTGGAAACATACTTGGTGTTGTAAATATATCATCCCCACTTTTATTTTCATTTATATTTTTAGCCAAATTATCTAATGCTAATCCTAAATTAGTATTGGGACCTTTACCCATAGGTACATTCCTTAATCCTCCCATCATTTCTCCAGCCCCTATACCAATTCCTTGTGCCCATTTTATATTCATCTTTTTACACCAACATTTCATTATATTAAGTGCTATTTTATTTTGCTTACCTTCATAAAAGCCGCAGTTGGCAATAACATATACTATACTACGATCAAGTATATTTTTAATAAATGGACTATACATTCCATACTTACATTCACTTATTATTATAAGTTCATCACAACTAGCAATTTTTTCTCCCATTTTATTATAATCATCTTTTATAACACATTCTCCTGGAGTTTTTATCCAAAAGCCAAAACACCTAATACACTTGTTTATTCTTTTTCCTTTACAAATTATAATATCCTCTTCATTTAAATTCTCTGAAATATTATTAAAATCTTCTTTACTTAAATCATGAATTATTAACTTCATATTTTTTATCCTCACTCTTTTTAATAATAAACTATTTTCGTAATTCCTTACTTACTTCTCCAATAATCTTAATTCCTTCTTTTATTTCATTAAGTGATAATCTAGAAAGTCCTAGCCTTAAAGTATTTTTACAACTATAATCAACTGAAAATATATCGCCCGGAGTAAATATAACTCCCTTTTTATAACACTCATCTAAAAGCTTTCTAGAATCTACTCCTTCTATTCCAATATAAATATGCAATCCGCCTTCACCCCATATAAATGTTGGATTAATGTATTTATTAATACATTCTACAGCAAGCTCATATTTTTCCTTATATACTTTTCTTACTTTTTTAATTTGCCTTTCAAATGATCCTGAACGTAAATATTCATATAATATACCTTGATCTAAAAATGATGTATGAATATTTTTACACCTTTTTACACTTTCTAATATATCAATAACATTTTTATCTGCAAGGATCCATCCTACTCTTATTCCTGGAAATAATATTTTTGAAAAACTCCCAATATAAATAACACCACTTCCCCCATTATCAAGAGCAGCAATTGGAGATACATGCGTACTATTATATAAAAGTTCTTCATTAAATCCATCCTCAATTATAGGAACATTATACTTTTTGAATAAATTATAAACAGAATATCTTTTTTCACCCTTCATTACAATTCCTGTTGGATTATGATATGAAGGAATTAAATATCCGAACTTTATATCATTATTTTTTAAGCTTTCTTCTAATTCATTAAGATCTATTCCATCTTCAGTCATAGGAACTCCTATAACATCTAATCCATGAACTTTCATAATTTTAATAGCTGTATTATGTGTTGGATTTTCGCAAATAATTTTATCACCTTTATTTGTATAAGCAGTTAGAAGCATTTCAAGCCCTTCTGTAAATCCATTAGTAATTATAATATCTTTGCTTGTTGTATCTACTCCCTTTGCCTCCATGTACTTTAAAAAATATTCAATAAGTGGCTTATACCCCTTTGCATATCCATAATTTAATATTTTATGCCCTTCTATTGAAATTCTATTTAGAAATGCTTTTTTAAACTCTTCCATATCAAATAATTCACCATCAGGTGAGATGCTTTTGAAAGATATTAAGTTTTTCTCCCAAGGTATTTCACTTTTTACAATATCTAATTTTTCTGCAAGTTTCCCATAATCATTAGCTCTCTGACTCCAAGCGACTTTCCATCCATCTTCATTTACTGATTTAACCTGCGAAACAAAGGTCCCCCTTCCTTTTACTGTATATAAAATACCTTCCTCTTCAAGATTTTCATATGCAGTTATTACAGAGTTTCTACTAACACCAAGTAATTTAGAAAGCTCCCTGGTAGCAGGGAGCTTTCCATTTGAAACAAGAAGATTACTAGCAATCATGTTCTTTATATAATTTTCTATTTGTACATATAACGGTTCTTCATCATTAAAATCAATTTTAGAAAATATCATTAACTTTCAACTCCTAAAATAGTGAATACTCTATTATCTTATCTAATAGGTCACTAAATTCTAATCCTCGCACCTTTGCACTTTTAGGAATAAGACTTTGAGTTGTCATTCCTGGAAGAGTATTTACTTCTAATAAATAAGGTACTTCATCTCTTATTATCATATCAATTCGTGCATAACTATTGCAACCCAAAATATCCCAAACTTTCTTTGATATATTATTAATTTTCTCTTGTAGCTTTTCTTCTAGTAAAACTACTTCTTCTTTTGCTCCATTTTCCTCATATTTAGATTTATAATCAAAGAATTCACCATTTTGTGATTTTATCATAACCGTAGGAAAAACTTCTCCATTTAATACAAATGAAGTTATCTCTTCGCCATTTATATACTCTTCTATCATTACTTCATTATCATACTTTAATCCTTCTCTTACTGCTTCTTCTACTTCATTTTCATTTCTAATAAAGAAAGTAGCAACACTTGAACCACCTTTATTAGGTTTAATAAATACAGGATACTGTAATTCTTTTATTTTTTTATAATCTATTTCTTCAACAGATTTAACTATAATCCATTTTGCAGTATCAACATCAACAGTTTTTACTAGACTTTTAGTTAATCCTTTATTCATACATATAGCACTTGGCAACACCTTACATCCACTATATGGTATTCCCATAGTTTCAAGAGCACCTTGGATAGTTCCATCTTCTCCAAATTTTCCATGTAGAGCAATAAAAGCAAAATCAATTCCCTTTATTTTTTCTATAACCTCTTGCTTTGAATTTATTGTTATAGGAATTATTTTTTCATATTTATCTTTATTTAAATGTTTTATTACTTGTTCCCCTGATTTCAAACTTATTTCTCTTTCTGATGATACTCCACCCATTATTACCCCAATTTTCATCAATATCACTCCTAATTTTTAATCTTTACTTTATTTTATTAATTATATATAAAATAAAAAAGCACCACATTAACACTAAATTCATTAACCTGTGGTACTTTTTTATGATTATATTCAACTTTCAACTATGATAATTATGCTATTTTCATTTTCTGAATTTTCAAATCTGCTTTCTTCATATAATTAACAGCTATAAATACTGTTACCAATTCACTTGCTGGAACAGTTAACCATATTCCAATATCCCCCAAAATTATAGGTAGAATTATTATAAATATTAATATTAAAATTACTCCTCTTAATACGGATATAATAGCTGATGTCTTTGCATCCTCAAGTGCTGTAAAGTAAGCTGATGTCAAAATATTTAACCCATTAAAAACAAAAGCAACAGAATATAATTTAGTAGCTTCTGCAGTAATTCTAATTAATTCCGCATCACCTTTACTAAACATTTTAATAAGAGTTTCTCCTCCAAATATCATAAGTATAGTACTTGAAATTCCAATTATGATTATTGTTGATATTGCTATTTTTAAAATTTTATTTATTCGATCTTTATTATTTGCACCATAATTAAAACTAATTATAGGGCTAATCCCATTACATATTCCTGAAAATATAGCTATGACTAAAGAAGCTATATAGAGAATTATTGAAAAAGCAGATACACCCATTTCTCCAATTCTAATCATTAATACAATATTAAATATAAAAGTTGAAAAAGCAACTGCAAACTGTGTTATACCTTCTGATGATCCATTATAAAATATTCTTACTATTTTCTTAAAATCAAATTCAACTTTGCAAAATTTTAATATAGAGTCCTTTTTTAAATAGTGACTTAAAGCAAATAAAAATCCAATTGTAAATGCAATTCCTGATGCTATGCCTGCACCAACTAATCCTAAACCAAACTTCACTATAAATATATAATCTAATAGTATATTTAGTAGTGAACTAATAATATCTGCTATCATAGCATGATTTGGTTTTCCCATAACTCTAAGTCCACTACTTAAATAAGAATTCCCTACAAATGTAGTCAAAAATAAACATAATGCTCGTAAATATTGTACAACTAATGGCACCAAATCATCACTAGCCCCCAAAATTTTTGCTATAGTCGGTGCAAAAATAATGGTAAACACCGATAAAAATAATGTTATCACTGTTAGTGTGTAAAATGCTAAGCTAAAAGTCTTTCTTGCTTCTTTTTTATTTTCTTTACCAAGCTCAATACTAGTAATAGTCCCTCCCCCAATAGCAACCATTATCCCAATTGCCATTGCTACTCCGAAGAACGGCATTGCTATATTAACTGCTGACAATCCTTTAGAACCTACTACATTTCCAACAAATATGCCATCTACAACTATATATACTGAAAATACTATCATAGCAATAACTGATGGTATTGAATATTTTACAAATAGCTTCCCTATATTTTCTTTTCCTAATGATAAATCCATAGTACTCACTTCCTTTCCTAAAAAATAATAAACCTTAGAGTAACTCCAAGGTCAATATATTTTTATTTAATAGGAATCCATATTTCAATGTAATCAGTAGTTTTATCATTCTTATTTTCAAAAGTTATAAATCTTGCTACACTATCGCCTATAATTTCTATATTATTACCATCTATATATTTTTTAAGATACATTATACTTTCCTCTGTAATATCAATATTAATTTTAAATATACTATGAATACATTTATCATATTTGAAACATTTATAATCTATCAAGTTTCCTATATAGTCACTCTTATAAACTATTCCGCTAATAGCATAAACTATATTATTTTCAACTTTATTTATCTTAAAAAACTCCTTTTTTATTACAGATGAAAATGTAACTTCATTTAAGTATTCATAACTATTAAACTTATCCATTATCTTATAAGTCTTTAAATCCATTCCATCTGCTAGTTCTTCATAGAATATAATAGGTGAATTAACAATTTCTATTTTATTTAATAATTTTATAGTCTTCTCTATATCATATTTAAAGTTACTAACAGTTTTCTTTAACTTTTTTAGCTCTAAAATTTTATTATCTATACCAGACTCTTTATCTTGAAGAACTTTTTTTAATTGTTCAAGAGTACAGTTATTAATAATATCTTTAATTTCTTTTATAGATATATTAATTTCTCTAAAAGCAATAACATAGCTTAATTTAATAATATCTTCTATTGTATAATAACGATAACCATTTTTCCCTATGATTGAAGGCTTTAAAATATTATCTTTATCATAATATCTTAATGTATCTCTTGAAACTCCTAAATATTCTGATACTTCCCCTATTAAAAATCTATTTTTCACTTCTTTATTTCTCCATCTTGTTTATTTATTATAACTCTTAAAATTTATACTAATATATTAATTTATTATTGTCTATTTTTAAAACATCTCTTCTCATATATAATTTAAATTCACCTTAACACATTCAAAAATCAAAATAAATTATAAATAGCAATTACCATCATAAAATTATTCTCTACTTTATTTATAATAAAAGTGTTTTTGGAAAAATATACTTAATATATATTGACTTACTTTTCTTTTTATTAGATAATAATAATTATTAGTTAATAATAAAATTATAGGAGGATATTTATGAGTAATATAATTAATGGGTCTTGGAATGATTTTAGAGAGTTGATTTTAGTTGATAAAGTTGAAGTTTGTCCTACAATAATTTCTTTTTATTTTAAAGCAAAAGATGGTGGTAAACTTGTTAAACCAAAAGCAGGACAATTTTTACCCTTTAAAATAAAAACAGATAATCCTAAATATAAAGATATAATGAGAACTTATAGTCTTTCAATGTTTCCTAATGATGATACCTATAGAATAAGTGTAAAGAAAATTGATGGTGGTTTAATCAGTACTTATTTACATGAGAATCTTAATATAGGTGATTCTATTGAAGCTATGATCCCAATGGGTGTATTTACTGTAAAAGATAAAAAGAATGATATTGTTTTAATTTCTGGTGGAATAGGTGTTACCCCTCTTTTAGCAATGCTATATGAAGAATCTTCAACTAGGAATAATATTCATTTTATTCAAGCCGTTCAAAACTCTAGTTTGCATCCATTTAAGAATGATATAGAATCTATTGCTAAAATTAAAGGTATTAAAAATACTGTATTTTATTCAAATCCTTTAGATAGTGACAAAGAAGGAATAGATTATAACTTTACTGGATATGTTAATAAGAATTATTTAAAAGATAATGTTAACTTAGATTCAGATTTCTATCTTTGCGGTCCTCCTGTATTCATGAAGGCTGTAGAAAGTACTTTGCTTGAACTGGGAGTAGATAGTTCTAAAATTAATTATGAGCTTTTTAGCAAATAATTATTAGAGTTATAGCCTCTAAAGGAGACTATAACTCTTTATTCATAATGTAGCTTTACTGCATTAATATTCTTTTCATAACATTTTTTACATAAGACAATTAACTCATCATTACTACTATTAACATTATTTTCATATACACCGAGGTTGGCTATGTTACCACATTCTTCACATTTATACTTGGCTTTTTCTAATGCATCTTGACGTTTTAAATTCCAATCTTCTTCATGTATATTATTAACTTCTTTATTATTATTTTTACTATTTCTATAAATAAATATATTGTTTCCTTCACTAAAGGCTTCTTTTATTTTACCTACAATAGATTTTCTAAAACTAAATAATTCACCCTTCTCTTTACCTCTTATTTTTTTATAATCCCTTACTATTCTTATACTTATAATTTTTATTAAGTAAATTCCTAATAATATATAAATTAAATTAAACATAAACATCACCATTTTTTATCTTTGACCATTTATAAAAATTTATTCATTTATCCTTTCACTTTATATTCAGTAAAATGAAGGATTAATTTAATTTTATTCATCATTTATTAAACTTTTTCACTATTTTTCTAAAAAAAATTCCCATTTTCCTTATAAAATCATATTGTATGATTTTATTTTGTATGGTAAAATTTATTTAAAATGCAATTTTTTTAAAAAAATAATTCATTTTTTCCAAAAAATAAGGGGGCTAATATGAAAAAAAAATTAGGTTTAACAACAAAAATTTTTATTGGACTGATACTTGGAGCAATTTGCGGTATAATTCTTTATGGTATAGTTCCACCTGGAATAATAAGAGATGATATACTAATTAATGGTGTTTTTAAAGTCATAGGAAAAGGATTCTTAAGAGCAATGCAGATGTTAGTTGTGCCACTGGTATTTTGCTCTTTAGTTTGTGGAAGTATGGCAATAGGAGATACTAAAAAATTAGGACGTGTCGGTGTAAAAACTATAGTTTTTTATCTTGTTACAACTGCTATTGCTATTAGTTTAGCTATAGGTGTAGGTAAATTAATTAATCCTGGAATAGGCCTTGATATGAGCAATATTGAAATTGCTGAAACTACAGTAAGTGAAGCAACTTCTGTATCAGATGTTCTTTTAGATATAATTCCAACAAATCCGATTTCGGCATTAGCAAATGGAAATATGTTGCAAATTATATTCTTTTCAATTCTAGTTGGAATCATACTTGCTATGCTTAATGAAAAGGCTAAAACTGTTGCAAATTTCTTTAGTGAATTTAACGAAATAATGATGAAAATGACTATGATAGTGATGAAAGCTGCTCCAGTTGGAGTATTTTGTTTAATAGCTACAACATTCTCTAACATTGGTTGGAGTGCCTTTGCTCCAATGCTAAAATATATATTTGCAGTAATGTTAGCATTAGTATTACAATGCTTAATAACTTATATGTCAATGTTAAAGGTGTTTACAAAATTAAATCCTTTAACATTCTTAAAAAAGTTTTTCCCTGTAATGAGTTTTGCTTTTTCTACATCATCTTCTAATGCAACTATACCTCTTAGCATCGAAACTCTTGATAATGAAATGGGGGTTTCTGAAAAGATATCATCTTTTACAGTTCCATTAGGTGCTACAATAAATATGGATGGTACTGCAATAATGCAAGGGGTCGCAGTTGTATTTATATCTCAAGCTTTTGGAATTGAACTTGGTTTAAATGCTTATCTTACAGTTATATTAACAGCAACACTAGCTTCTATAGGAACTGCAGGAGTACCAGGAGTTGGACTTATTACATTATCAATGGTTCTTAATTCAGTAGGACTTCCTGTAGAAGGTATAGGAATAATCATGGGAATTGATAGAATTCTTGATATGACAAGAACTGCTGTTAATGTTACAGGAGATGCTATTTGTACTACTATTGTTGCAAAACAAGAAGGTGAATTTAATGAAGAGACCTTCTATTCAGATGTAATTGAACTTAATAAAGCAATTTAATATAAAAATAATTACCCACTTGATATAAATTAAAGTGGGTAATTATTTTATAACTATTAATTTAAGTTTGGAAAGTTAAATATATTTTCAATTCCTCTTTTTTCTTTAGGGTTATCTCCATGAATTAACTTTTTCTCCTCTTCTTCACAAATTATAACTCCATCAATTAAACCTTCACTATTTTTATTGTTAATATCATTTTTATTATTCATAAAAATACACCTCTTATAATCTTATTATGTTATTATTATTCCTATATGCTTCTTATTTATAAATTAACAATAAAAAAACTTCTATATTTACTCTATATTAAATTAGAGTAATATATAGAAGCTTAAATTATCTACTAAAACTGTCTTACTATTTTCAATGCAAAAACTGTAGAAATTCTTCTTTTTAGCTTTTCATTCAAAGCTAACTCTATTATTCTATTATCATTCATTTCAAATGTAAAAATGTTTAACCCACTAACTTTAGAATTATAATAAGAAACTTTATTTTTATTATTGGTATTATTAGTACTTTCATAAACTTTTCTTACATCTTCCATTGAAATATTAGCAACTATTTTTCTTTTACTTTCATTATAAATTTTAGTTACAGTAATAGTTTTATTATACAACTCATACTCATATTCAACATAACTTAAATAACTTAAAATAAAAGCTCCTATAGCTAATAATAACATAACAATTGCAATAACTAATGATGATAATAAAAAGAATGCTGATAATACTACTAATATCATAGCTAATCCTTGTAATATCTTAACTCTTCCTTTTCCCTTATCACATTCAATTAATTGCTCAAAAATTTCATCCATATTTCTCCTCCCATTATCCCTAAGTAATATACCATAATTTAATTATATCAAATTTATCACTACATTAATACTTAATATAGATATAATATTAATAACTATTATAGTCCTTTATAATAATTAATTAATTCCTCTTTAGTATTAATTCCCATATTTTGTGGTATTGTTAATTCATTAATATCTTTTCCTTTAAGCTTACCATCTACTATATACTCTTTTTCCAAAAACTTTTGTCCCCATGTTGCTATCTTATCTATTTCAGGTGTATCAACATTTAATATCTCTGCAAATGATTTTAAAATACATAAACCAAATTTTATATCTTCAATAAAATATCTTGAAGATTTATCTGGAATATATCCCCCATCTATTTTAACCATAGGAGAATCAATTCCTATAAATCCAGGAGCTGTATTTATCTTTTCACTTAATTCTTCTGCAGTATTTATATTATATCTTGACTTTATTTTTTCAATATCCCTAGGATCAAAATCACCATTTTCGTTAAATGCATTAAAAATTGCTTCTAACTCCTCATCTAATTTTAATAACTCTGTAGATGCTAAAGTTCCCCACTCCTCATAAAAATATGGATTTCTTTCATAAATATGTTCTCCCTCAACATAATCATGGAATAATTCATATAATCTTGAAGGATGCATAGTAGGATTAGAAGGTGATAATGTTATTGCTAAATATGAATTTAACGGAATACATGGAATATCTATAAAATTACTCATATCTTTAGCAACCTTTTCAAAATATTCTCCTGGTATAACTCTAATTTTCATAAATGGATTTTTTTGCTTTAACAAAACACTTTCGCCATACTTTTCAAGTCTAATAATGGACGGTACTCTTTGAGTTCCAAAGAATATACATCCTTTATCTAAAAGCTTATCTATTAAATACTCTTTTCCACCAAAGCCTGGAATTGCACCAACAACTGCGCCTTTCTTTAAATAAGGAAGTATTGATTCTATTGTCTTTTCCATCATAAATGAAGGATATGTAATTAATATGTAGTCAGCATTACTAACAGCCTCCTCATAACTACTTGTTATACAATGTAAAGTTATATGATGTGTTATATTTTTTTCCTCTTCAATTAAAGCAATAGTATCATTAAATGCTTCTGGTTTAGAAGTATGCAACCAAACCTTATTTTCATGTTTCATTGAAATATATGCAGCTAAATATGTTCCTATATTTCCTGCACCTATAATACAAATATTCATTTTTATCCTCCTACTTTTATTTATCTTAAGTCTTTTATAATTATATATTATCATCTTTTACATTAATAACTTGTATATTTTCTGTAAACTTTTACTTGTTAATTATAATAAAATATAATAATATCCAATATTGGCGTTATATAATTTCACATACAATCATTTTATACTATCACATAATAATATTTTAATTAATTATAATTTATATTTATTATTTAAAATCACACAAGGTAGAAAAAACTCATATCTTGTAATATAACAATAAATATAGGTATATTATATGACTTTATCAACTATACATTTCATTTATATATTTTTTACAATTTTAATACTAATATCGATTTTCAGAAAAAAGGACATAACTATAGTTTGTGTCTTTGGTGTTTTATCAATAGCTCTATATAGCAGTAAATCTATACCACTATCTATAATTTCCGTGTTTAATGGATTCTTATATGCTATAACAGAATTATTGCCTATTATTTTAATAATATCTATCATTACTGCTTTTAGTAAATTATTATCTGTAACTGGCATAAACGAAGCCATAGTATCACCATTATCAAAACTAATAAAAAATAAATATATAGCTTATTGGGTTATTGGAATAACAATGATGATTATTTCTTGGTTTTTCTGGCCTTCTCCTGCTGTTGCATTAATCGGTGCAGTTTTAATTCCAGTTGCAAAAAAAGTTGGACTCCCAAAGCTATCTGCTGCAATGGCTATGAATCTATTTGGACATGGAATAGCATTATCAAGTGATATTATAATTCAAGGCGCCTCTAAATTAACTGCTAACGCTGCTAATATTAGTATTAGCTCTCTTAATTCAACTCTTATTCCCCTAGAAATAGTAATGGGAATTACCACCACTGTAATCGCTTTTTTTATAGTTTTGAGAGATATCAAAAAAAATACTGTTTCTCAAGGTTATTCTGAACAAACAACACAAGAATTTAGTAAATCGGCTTCAAATATAATCAAGCTATCCAAAAAGCAAAAAAACTTATACGCTTTATTAGTTTTTGCCGGATATCTTTTAGATATTATATTAATGATAGTATTTTCTTTAACTGGAGGCGATGCAACCGCTTTAGTCGGCGGTACTACCTTATTTTTGTTGATTATAATTTTTCTTGGAAACTATAAATTTAATAACATGAAAGAAATAACTCCATATATTGTAGATGGTTTTCAATTTGCTTTTAAGGTATTTGGTGCTGTTATCCCAGTAGCAACATTTTTCTATCTTGGTGGAAATGGCTTTGAATCAATTATAGGAGATATATTGCCTGCCAATTCTAATGGTATTATTAACGACCTTGGAATTGCACTTTCTAATGCAGTACCATTAAATAAAGCAATTGCAACAGCAACTGTTTCTAGTGTAGGTCTACTTACCGGTCTTGATGGATCTGGCTTTTCCGGTCTTTCATTAGTAGGTTCATCTGCAATGCTTTTCTCTCAATCAATGTCAATAAATATTTCTGCCTTAGCGTCAATAGGACAAATATGTACAATTTGGATTGGAGGAGGCACATTAATCCCATGGGCATTAATCCCAGTAGCTGCAATCTGTGATGTTTCCCCTTTTGATTTGGCTCGAAAAAATTTATTGCCTGTATCCATCGGACTAATTGTAACAATAATTTTTGCTATAATATTTTTTGTATAAAACTTAATACTTTATCACATGGTTGTATGATTTTTGTACAACCTTTTTCATTATATTAAACCATTTTTTTCTAATTATGTTTTATTATTAAATAACTTTTGTTAAAATTTACTTAACAATTATTGCAATTAATTATTTTATACTTTATAATAAGTTATAAATTACTGTTTTATATTTTTATTTCAAACTTTTTTAACAGTAGTTAATTCTATTTTATGTTTAGGGGGATATTATGAAACTAGAAGTGAAAAATATACGAAAAAGCTTTTCTGGAAATGAAGTACTTCACGGAATTTCTTTTTCTGTTGAAAGTGGTAAGGCATTAGGTCTATTAGGTAGAAATGGTGCTGGTAAAACAACAACTATCAGAATATTGATGGACGTATTTAAATGTGATTCTGGTGAAATATTAATTGATGGTAAACCTTTTATACCTAAAAATCATCAAATTGGATATTTACCAGAAGAAAGGGGGCTGTATCCTAAAAAGAAAGTTACAGAACAAATCATATACCTTGCTTCATTAAGAGGTATAAGTAAAAAAGAAGCTAAAGAAAATACTTTAAAATGGCTTAAAAGACTAGGTATTGAGGAATATGCAAATAGGAAGCTAGACACTTTATCAAAGGGTAATCAACAAAAAGTTCAATTAGCTCAAACTTTAGTTTGTAATCCTGAAATTATAGTTTTAGATGAACCTTTTAGTGGGCTTGATCCTGTAAATGCTCAAATTCTTAAAGATGTAGTAAATGAGTTAATTCAAAATAATAAAATTGTTATTTTTTCTAGCCATCAAATGAGCTATGTAGAAGAATTTTGTGAAGACATAGCTATAATTAATAAAGGTAATATTGCATTAAGCGGTAATTTAAAAGATATAAAAAAGGATTTTGGAAAAAATAGACTTATATTAAGTGCAAGTAACTATTCTCTAGAAGAACTAAAAAAAATATTTGAAGAACAACTTACTAATTTAGTTAGTATTTACGAAGTAAAAAAAGATTTTTTAGTATTAGAACTTTGTGAAAATACTACTAAAAATAACTTATTAAAACATATTTTAACTACTAATATTGATATTGAAAAATTTGCAATATATGAACCTACATTAACTGATATTTTTGTATTAAAGGCTGGTGATGAATAATGAAACAATTTTTAAATGTATTAAGCTTTGAATTAAGTAACTATTTTAAAAACAAGGGATATATGATTACTACAATTCTTTTTTCTATATTATTGATAATAGGATTATCTTTACCTTCATTTTTTAATATGTCTAAACTTATTCCTCAATTAGACCAAAACTCTACAGAAAGTATTGAGTCTGTAGAAGAAATCTCTGAAGAAGATAAAAAAAGCTTTGTAATAATAGATAATAATAATATTTTTGAAAATTTAGATATTCTTGAATCAGCTTTCTTAAACTCTAAATGGACAAAGGTTACTAGTTTAGATGAAGCCGAAGAATTAATTAAATTAGAAAATGTAGAAGCTGGTTTTTCAGTTGATAGCTTAACTAAATATTCATATTTAGTTAATAATTCAGGATTTACAGATACAAACCAAATGATTTTTGAAAATCTATTATCAAGCTTAGGCCAACAAGTTTATGCAAATGAACATAACTTAAATATAAATGATTTACAATCTGTCATACATCCCTCATTTGATTCTGATGTTACTATCCTTGGAAAAGACAGTGCTAATAACTTCTTTTATGTATACATCTTTATTTTTGCAATGTATATGATGATTTTATTATATGGACAACTTATTGCAGTTGCTGTAACATCTGAAAAAAGCAATAGAGCCATTGAAGTCTTAGTTACAAGTGCAAATAGCAATAGCCTTATTTTTGGTAAAGTAATAGCTGCAGCTTTAGCTAGTTTTATTCAAGTTGGAGTAATTCTTGCTTCTGGAATGATAACTTATTCCCTAAATAGTAAAGCATGGAACGGCCTTTTAGATGGCATATTTAAAATTCCATCAAATATATTATTAACTTTTATTATATTTGGTGGTTTAGGATACTTCTTCTATTCATTTATATTTGGAGCTTTAGGAGCATTAGTTTCTAAAACAGAAGATATAAGTTCTAGTATTGGACCTATAACAATGATTTTCGTTATTGTATTCTTTATAAGTATGTTTGGATTATCAAATAGTGATAGCTTACTTATCAAAATTGCATCATTTATTCCTTTTAGTTCTTCAATGACCATGCTAATAAGAGTTGCAATGGGAACTGTATCTAATTTTGAAATTGTAATTTCATTTATTATTTTACTAGCTTCAACTATCTTAACAGCTCTTGCATCTGCTAAGATTTATAGATTAGGTACTTTAATGTATGGTAATCCAATTAAGCTTAGAAATGCTTTAAAATGGTTTAAAAAAGAAAAAATTTCTTAAAATATAAGGAGCATGATTAATTTACATGCTCCTTAATAATAAAACTTACTAATTAAATAGACCCTTTATTTTATCAATTAATGACTTATCACTTTTATCTGATTTATTCTCTGTATTCTTAGTGCTTGAATCATCTGTTGTCTTATCAATATCTGAACTTTCAATAGCATCACTTCTCATTATAAATTTAACAGATCCTTTCATATCACTTGTTAATCCTGAATAAACACCATAATCCTTTGCCATTTGCACTAATTCATCCTTTGCTTGACTAAATCCATCGATACTATCTAAAGCTTCACTTCCTAAATCATTGATTTTGTCTAATCCCTCATTCTTTAGCTTATCAACACCTTCATATAATGATTGTGTTCCACTTTTTAATTGTTCTGTTCCATTTAAAATCTTTTCTGAGTTATTTTTTAATGTTCCTGTACCTTCTGCTAATGTCTTACCTCCAGTTGCTAAGGCACTTACCCCTTGACTTAATGTTTTTCCTCCACTAACTAACTCCTTTGTTCCATCATACAGTGCACCTAATGCTGAATCTATCTTCTTTGAATTTGTATTTAATTCATTAGCTCCATTTGATAATTGATTACTTCCTATTGCTAAATCACTTACTCCATCAGCTAATGTCTTACCTCCACTTGATAATTGATTTGTTCCATCATATATTGATCCTATTCCGGAATTTATCAACTTTGAATTGGTGCTTAATTCATTAGCTCCATCTAACAATGTATTACTTCCTTCACTTAAAGCTGTTGTACCATCTAATAAAACTCCTGTACCTGCCGCTAATTTTTGACTTCCATTAGATAAATCTCCCATGGCAGAATTTATAAGTTTAGAATTATCATTTAATGAATTAGCCCCATTTAACAATGTATTGCTTCCACTCTTTAAATTACCTACACCACTTTGCAAGCTTGATGTTCCTGCTAATAAAGACTTACTACCATCATATGCTGAGCTTATTCCATTACTTATAGCTTGTGCTGCTGCATTTAAAGAATCCCCATTTGATGATAATTGCGATAATCCAACTTTAACTTCTGCAGATCCACTAGCTAAATTTCTTAAACCATTTTCTAGCTCATTTGCTCCACTTGCTCCTGATTGAAGTGCAGAAGATAAATTTGTTAATCCTTCGGTTTGACCATCTGCAATTGCTTTAATTTTAGCGCTATATTCTCTAAGCTCTTTTGATTGAGTAGGATCTATTTTTTCAATTGATGTAGCCATTGTATCAATCGACTCTGCAATTTGCTTTAAGCTACTTGTAGTATCTTGAAGCTTTCCAATTCCATCTCCAGCTCCTTGCAATCCATTATTTAATTCTGTCATACCACTTAATGCAGATGATATACCACTATCTATTGAATCATAATTTTCATTTAAACTACTTACGCCTCCTACATACTCATTAACTTTAGAAGTAAATTCTTCTTGTGAAGACTTTAAAGTTCCAAGTCCACTACTCAATTCTGTAGCACCTTCATTTAAACTTTTTGATCCCTCTTCTAAATTAGATACTCCTTCATCTAAATTTTTAGCTCCATCAGCTAAACTTGATACTCCCAAATCAAATTCTGTGTATTTTCCTTGTAATTCACTTACACCTGAATTTAATGCAACTGCTCCATTATTCAATGTTGGTACACTATCATTTAATGTATTAATCCCCTCATTTAAAGCACTTGCACCTGTTGCTAATGATGATATTCCATCATCAAATTGTGTATATTTATCCTTTAACTCACCTGCTCCACTATTTAATGTATTAACTCCACTTAATAATGTTGGTACACTACCACTTAAAGTATTAATTCCACTATTTAAAGTGCTTGCACCACTTGCTAATGATGATACTCCTTCATCAAATTTATCATAATTCTCTTTAATTTGACCTGCTCCACTATTTAATGAATTTACTCCACTTAGTAATGTTGGAACACTTCCATTTAAAGTATTTAATCCATTTCTAAGTTCAATAGCTCCACTATTTAATGTTCCTACTCCTGCATTAAATATAGAATAATTACTTGCTAATTCTGTTTGTCCATCTAATAATTCCTTAGATCCACTTAATAAATCTTCTCCACCTTTTTGTAGATCATTTAATGATGTCCTTAAATCATCCAAACTATCAATACCTTCAATTTCATCTATATCTTCACTTGATGTAGTAGCTAAAACCATTATCGCTGGTATCTCAAAATTATTAGTTTCACCTGTAATTTCAAATGAATCAGATAAATCAATACTACTGCTACCTAATAAGTCATCTAATACATCTCCCAAATCTAAAGATTCTTTTAATCCTGGTATTGTTACAAATGTTACTAAGGAATTATTCCCATCATTAATAACCTTACCAGAACTAACTTCCACATTACTAAAGTTACTATTAGATAAAGTAAGTTCTGCTGCAGTTAACAATGGTAAATAAATATTTCTCTTTTCATTATTTATAAATACTGTCTTACTTTGATTATTAGTTATATTAACAGAAATCTTAAACTTACCACTTTCCCCCAAAACCTCATTTGGATCAACCTTCTTACCATTAAACTCATAATTAACTGATATTGTTATTGGTAATTGATTATTACTTTTACCCTGATAATAAAGTTCATTAGAATCAATATTCCAACTTAATTCATCTCCATTTTTAGTTGGTTCTTCATCACCTTTTACATTCTTAACATCACTTAATGTAGACTTATCTGTAAATTGCCCTAAATTTTCACTTCCTTTAATCCAATCACTAACAATTTGCTCTGTCGGATTTCCATTTTCATCTAATATAACATAAACAGTTTCATCCTTTTTTATATCTTGAGCGAAAACTACTGAATTTGATGTAACTGTTATTAATGCAACTAAACATGCTAATTTTTTTGATAACCCTTTTCTCATATCTCTTTTCCCCCTTCAACACACTCTACAAAAGACTTACTTGTCTTAACTATTAATTTTTCACAAAGCAATAATATTCCTGGCAATATAAATAGAATTACAACCATACTTATAATTGCGCCCCTAGCCATTAATGTACATAATGAGCTTATCATTTCCATATCTGATATAATTCCAACCCCTGCTGTTGCCCCAAAGAAAGTTAAAGCACTAGTTACAATTGATCTTGATGAACTTTGAAGTGCTATTGTCATTGCTTTTTTCTTATCCGAATTTAATGCTAACTCTTCTTTAAATCTAGAAGTTAATAATATCGCATAATCTACAGTTGCTCCTAATTGAATAGTTCCTATGACTATTGATGATATAAATGGAATGCTTGTACCCATATAGAACGGAATACCCAAATTTATAAAAATAGCTAATTCAATTGCTAAAACTAATAATATAGGTATTATTGCTGATTTAAACACAAATAGTATTATTACAAATATAGCTAAAATTGATGCTACACTAACCCGATTAAAATCACTATCTGCTATTGTAATCAAATCTTCTGTTAATGGCGCCTCACCACCAACTAATCCATCTTTATCATACTTTTTAACAATATTGTTTATTTCCTTTAATTGAACTTCTACCTCATCAGATGCTGCCTTATACTCTGAATTAAGCATTATTTCTTCATATCCACCATTTTTTATTTTCTCTAACAAATCACTTGGTATGAAACTTTGAGGAATTCTAGGCCCTAGTAAATCTTCTAAACCTACTACTGAAGTAACCCCATCAACACCTTTTAACTCATCAATCATTGCATCAACCTTATATGCTTCTAAATCATCTCTTACTAAAATTATGTTAGTAGACATCATGTTATATTCTGACTTTAATTTATTATTAGCTACAATAGAAGGTAAATCCTTTGGAAGTGATTCATCTAGGTTATAATAAACCTCCGTATTATTATTTCCTATAATAGCTGGTATCAAGATAATTGCACCAATAATTACAAGAATCTTGTGATGCTTTATCACAAAGGCAGAACTTTTTTCAAACTTAGGTAATAAAGTCTTGTGTTTATATTTGTGAATAAGCTTATCAAATGTTAATATCATTGCTGGCAATACTGTTATAGTGCATATAACACCAAATACAACACCTTTAGCCATTACAAATCCTATGTCTTTTCCAAAACCTAATTCCATAATGCATAACGCTAGGAATCCAGCGACTGTTGTTAAAGAACTACCTGCAATAGATGCTATAGTTTTTTCTATTGCTACCGCCATAGCTTCAGTCTTATCTGGCTGACTTTTACATTCTTCATCATATCTATTTAGTAAGAAAATTGAATAATCCATCGTTACAGCTAATTGTAATACTGCTGACAATGCCTTTGTTATATAAGAAATTTCACCAAATATAATATTTGATCCTATATTATAAGCTACTGCAATTCCTATACTTAACATAAAAATAATAGGAATTATAAAAGATTCCATAGTTAAGCTTAAAATTATTATTGATAAAATTACTGCTATTAAAATATAAATTGGTGTTTCCTTATCTGCTAAATCCTTTGTATCTTTTATTACTCCCCCTATTCCACTTAAAAAGGCTTGTTTGCCTGTTATACTTCTTATTTCCTTTATTGCTTTTTCAGTACTTTCACTTGCATCAGTGTCTTTTAACTTAACAATCATCAATGTTGAGTCATCTGAAAAAAGCATATCTCTTACTAAAGAAGGTAATATTTCCTTAGGAACAGAAATATCAAGTGCATCATCTATCCAAATTACATCTGATACTCCATCCACATTGGATACTTTTTCTTTAAGCTTAGCTACATCTTTATTTTCCATACCTTCAACTATTAACATAGCTAAAGATCCACAATCAAATTCATCCTTCATAATTTTTTGAGCTTCTCTAGTTTCTAGGTCATCAGGTAAATAACTTAAAATATCATAATTAACTTTTGTATTAAAATAACCTATTGCAGAAGGAATTAATAAAATTATTGCAACTATTAAAATTAAAATTCTGCTTTTGGCTATTGCTCGTGAAATTTTTTTCATAATGTTCCCCCCTCATCATTCTCTGATTTAAACTTTATACCCTATAAACTATTTTTTCAATTTTAGTTTTATTACTCTTTTTCTTAATTTAAAATGATTTATTCCATTTATGATGTTTCACAATAATATTCCTTTAATTTCCTTTCTTTTGCTCGCATTTCAACCTTCATCTTTTGTCACTCGTTTATTTGTCTCATTTCTCATCTTTTAATAAAATTCTGTTAATCAAAAGTTTACATCTTGTTAAACTTTTAAGACAAAAAAACTAATACTAATATTAGTAATTCATTTATGAACCACTAACATTAGTATTAGTTTTAATACATCTATATTCCTATATCTTTATTTTTTTCACTGCATCTCTTGTTACTAAAAGCTTTTCTTCCACATCTTTTATATTACTTCGTGCTATCCCTAAGAATAGCATATCTATGATGGCCAATTGTGAAATTCTTGAAGTCATAGCACCTTCTCTTAATGATTTTTCAACAAAAGGTACATGCAATGTTACATCAGAATATTCTTCTAAGCTATTATTTATACTTGCTTTTGTAATTACAATTAAAGGTATATTATTTTTCTTTGCATTTTCAGCACATAATATTACTTCTTTTGTATCTCCTGAATATGAAATAGCAACTGCAACATCTCCTTCTTCCATCAAAGCTGAAGAAGTAATTTGAAGGTGTGTATCAGAATGAGCAATACACCTTTTATTTATTCTGCTCATCTTATAATATAAATCTAATCCAACTAAATTTGACACCCCTACACTGAAAACATAAATATTTTTAGCTTTACTTAATAAATCAATAGCGTTATCTAATTCACATTCACTTATTAAATTTACAGTTTCATCTATTATTGTATGAATTGATTGCTTAACTCCACTAATAATACTTTTAGTACTTAAATCTCTATCTAAATACTCAAACTCCTCTTTATTTTTACTATTAGATAAACTAATAGATAGTTTTATCTTCATTTCATTTAAACTACTAAAACCTAATTTTTTAGAAAATCTTACTACTGTTGGTGCTGAAGTATTAGTTGCATCCCCTATTTCCTTTGCAGACATCTCAATAATATCATTATTATCATTAAGAAGATAATCAGCTATACGCTTTTCTCTTTCTGTAAAGCTTTCATAGTTTTGTCTTATATACTGCAATAAATTCATATTCTCACGTCCTATTTATTGTTAATAATATTAAAGTAAAATTTTTTACCTCCCTTTATATATTTTAATAAATAAAAATCATTCTGTAAAACAGATGCTACAACATTTGTTCTTCTATCGCTTGATTGATTTACCTTTAAAATTTGCAATTCACCCATATATCTTTTATATTCAATATTATCAATAGTAATATCTCCATATTTTTTATCAATGGTATTCATAGGATTTATAATATCATTATTTAATATTAATCTACTTTCAGCTGCTCTTATAGCATCTCTAGCTTCATCTGTTCTTGCCGAAAATGTTTCACCTAAAATTCTTTCTACAACCTTATCTCTTATCTTAAGCTCAATCTCTAATTCTATTGCTTCTTCATTTAAATCAGCTAAATCCTCAAGCTCTTTTATACTTGGTAAAGAATCGCCTATAAATACTGATTCATTATTTAAAGCAAATAAATGATTTGCAGCTTTCCTTACATCTAATCCCCTATGATCTTCTAATGTTGGTAATCCATCCATAAGAGGACTTCTTTTTCTGTTATTTGATTGAACAAATGCACAAGTTTTAATTCCTCTTTTATTAAGAATTTTATTCTTTTCTAACATACATTCCTCTGAAATACCTGTCCCTTTTCTAGGATAAAAATTATGAAGTGCATCTATATTTTTATAGTCTGGATTATATTTATCTAATTCTAAAAGAAAATCTTCAGTTACAGTTGATGCATTAAGCTGTATTTTAATATTACAATTATTCTTACTCATTCTAGATATCTCTTTTGGAGTATATCCAAAATCTATTCTAATAGTTTTAACCCCATAATTTCTTAATCCTTCTAAGTCCATATTTTCTAACTCCAAAAATTTGAATGTATTTGGAGAAATATCACTTATTATATCCATTTCATAACCTTTAGCTATATTAAAAAATTCATTAACCTCTTTTTTTAATATTTCATAATTTGCTTCTGGTATGTGTAAAGATGTAAATATTCTTGTAAAACCTAATTTTTTTGCTTCACTTAACAATTTTATATTTTCTTCCATAGTGTTATCTAATCCAAAATAAACTGAAATACCTAAACTCATAATAATCCCTCCTAATTTAACTAAGTATAATTTAAGGGTGATATGTTTATCGATATCATATCACCCTTTTAATATAATTCTATTCTACTGGATCTTCAAATCCTAATATACTTGTAAAGAAATATCCTGCTGCATATGATGCTAAAACTCCTATTAAGAATACTAATATTTTTCCATCAGCAATTAATAAAGCTAATGGTAATCCTGAAACACCTAACGCAACAGCACCAACTTTAAATAAAGCCATCACAGCTCCACCTATAGCTGCACCAAGACAAGCCCCTAAGAAAGGTTTACCTAATGGTAATGTTACACCATAAATAAGTGGTTCTCCTATTCCTAAAAAACCTGGTATTAATCCATTTTTCGCCGTTTTCTTTAATCTTTCATTTTTAGTTTTTCTTATAACAGCTAAAGTAGCTCCAACTTGAGCCATACCAGCAGCTGCTAATGCAGGTAATAATATTGTATATCCAACATTCGCAATTAAATCAGCATGAATTGGTGTTAATGCTTGATGCATTCCAGTCATAACAAGAGGTAAGAATAATCCTCCAGATATAGCACCTGATAACACTGAAACTATTGTATTATCAGAAGCTATCGTATTTGAAACTAATATTCCCATAGCATCTGATATTGCTCCACCTACGGGTTGTAATATAAATAAAGCTGCTAAGACTGATATTGTTAATGTTATTAACGGAGTAACAAATAAATCTAAAACATCTGGTATAAATTTTCTACATTGCTTTTCTATAAATACAGCTAATGCAACAACAAGAATAACTGAAATAATTCCTCCACGCCCTGGTGTTAATGCTTTACCAAATAAAGTTATATTAGCTAATGTTGCTGATGATATCACTCCACCTAATGCTCCACCTATCATTGGCATTTGAGAACCAAATTCTTTAGATGCATTTACACCTACTAAAATTGGTAAAATTGAAAATACTGCATTACCTATTAACCCTATTATCTGAGCTGTATTAGTTGTCTTATATGCATCTCCAAAATAAACTCCAGCTATATTATTTACAGCAAGTACTAGTCCACATGCCACGAATAATGGTATTAAAGGAATAAATATATTTCCTAATTTTTTAAGTATATTTTTAAATTTTGTATCATTTTTTTCTTTTAGTTTAGCCTTTGTAGCTTTAACAGCTTCTTCTCCTATAGCTATCTTTACTCCTACTATTTTTTTCACTTCTTCTGTTATCTTATTAACCTTACCTGGTCCATAAATAACTTGTAATTGACCTTTTGCTTCGACCACTCCTAAAGTTCCCTCTGCCTTCTTAATCTCAGCAATCTTAGCCTTTGATAAATCAACTAACTCTAATCTACAACGAGTCATACAATTTTCAACTGCTTTAATATTTTCCTTTCCTCCTACAAGTTCAACCAATTTCTTAGCTATTTCTTGGTTTGTAATAGTTCCTTGCTTTGTCATCTTCTCTCCCCCTATATACTTTAAATAGTTTCCATTGCCTTAGCAATATAACCTTTATTTTGTGACAATTTTTCTTTTGCCTCATTTATGTCTAATCCTGTCAGTATCATTAATATTGACAGTTTAACATCATAATTTGTTTCTTTTAATACTTTTTCTGCTACTTCCCTATCTACCCCTGTAGCTTCACAAACTATTTTTTTTGCTCTTTCAACTAACTTTTTATTTGTAGCTCTAACATCTACCATTAAATTTCCATATACTTTTCCTAGCTTAATCATAGTTCCAGTTGATAGCATGTTTAATACTAACTTTTGTGCAGTTCCAGCTTTCATTCTCGTTGAACCAGTAACTACCTCTGCACCTACTACTGGAGCTATTGATACCTTTGAAACTTTTGCTACTTCTGAATTTGCATTGCACGTTATTGATACTGTTAATGCTCCTATTTTGTTTGCATATTCTAATCCACCGATAACATAAGGTGTTCTTCCTGATGCAGCTAGTCCAACTATTGTATCATTTTCAGTTATATTCTTTGATTTTAAATCTTCAATTGCTAATTCCTTAGAGTCTTCTGCGCCTTCTTTTGCCCTAAATATTGCCTCAGTTCCACCAGCTATAATTCCTTGAACTAATTCTTCAGATACACCATATGTAGGTGGACATTCTGAAGCATCTAATATACCAAGTCTTCCTGATGTTCCAGCTCCTATATAAATCAATCTTCCACCTTTTTGCATTCCACTTACTATTCCATCAATAGCTTCTGCAATTTTCACTAATTCTTTCTCAACTGCTAAAGCAACCTTCTTATCTTCATTATTAATAATCTTTACCATATCTAATGTTGACACCTTATCGATATTTAAAGAACTACTATTTCTACTTTCTGTTGTTAAATTTTCTAATTTTATTGTATTCATATCTTAAATCCTCCCCACTAAACTTGATTACGTTTACATCTTGTACATTTATATTACCACTTTTGAAATTTTATTTTAAGTATTTTGTTATTTTTTATTATTTTATTTCATAGTTACGAAAACATTTGATTTTTCCCAACTAAAAACACCTTAAGATTTAAAAATCTATAAGGTGTTTTCTCACTTTCATTATTCTTATTAATACTGCACATATAATAGCTATATCCCCTTAAAATCAATAACCACATGTGTATAACTTAATTATATTCTAATATTGAGTCCAAATTAATTTTACTTCTTAATGACTTTTTTCTTCCATAAGTTAAAAAATAAGATGAAATAATTGATACTAACGGAACAGATAATATTATGGCTATACTTCCAGATACCCCTTGCATTATCTCTATACCTATTTCATACATATTGATAATTTGATTATGCTTTAGAGCATAAGCATAATTTAAAATTAATGTATTTATTGAGCCTCCAGTAAAAGCTAATATTAATGTATTGGACATAGTTCCCATCATATCTCTTCCAACATTTATTCCTGACTTAAAAAGTTCCACTCTTCCAATATTTTTATTATGGTTATATATTTCTGTAAGTGTTGAAGAAATTGACATGCTTACATCCATAACAGCTCCTAATGATGCAATAAGTATTGCTGAAAATAATATACCTCCAACCTTTAGCTCTGTATTATTTGCTACAAATACTAATTCTTCAACCTCAGAAACATTATAACCAGATATTTTTGCCACATAACCAAAGCCAGCTGCACATATACCAGCTATTATTACCCCTATTATGGTACCTATCATTGCCGAAATTGATTTTTTAGTTATTCCATCTATAAGATACAAAGAAACAATTGTTATTAATATTATTACTATTACCGCTGATAAAAATGGAGAATATCCTTTATATAACATAGGTAAAAACAAGTAAATTATACATATAAACGTAAAAACTAATCCTATTGCTGACTTAAATCCTTTTTTGCCCCCAATAATCCAAAGCATAAGTAAAAATAATCCTACAAATATATAAATAATATTAGATCTATCATAGCTATAAACTGCTGCTGAAGCGTTATCTTCATATTTGCTTATACTTGCAATAACTTTCATTCCAACAGTACAATCTGCCCCATATAAATATCCTGCAAAGCTTGTTCCTTCTATTAATTGTCCTTTTAATTTTCCACTTAATACCTTTAACATTACCTTTTGATAACCAATTCTAGAACCATCCTCTTGGATATTATCTTCTACTATTTCATTAACCACAGCTTTTACATAACTTGTTCCTGAACTATTTACTAACTCTACCCTTTCAATGTTATTAAAAAAGTATAAAAATATAAAAAATATTATTAAAAAACAAAATGTAATAACTTTACTATTTATATTTTTCTTCCTCCTTAATAAACCTGCTACCATGATATTCCTCCATTTAAGTAGAGTTTATCCCAAAATATTTTAAATACTATTTTGATTATTTTGAGATAACCCCCTATTTTTTATTTCACTTTATCTTTTATATTATTTAACAATACTTTTTCTTTTCTTTAATCCTAAAGCAGCTAATCCAACAACAGCTAATGATAAAATACTATAAACTAATACATTAGATAAATCTCCAGTTTTCACAGCTGTATTAGGTTTCTTCGTTGGAGTTGATGTATTATTACTTGATCCATTATTAGTATTTCCACTGCCATTATTATAATTGTCATTATTTCCATTATTAGTATCTGTAGATGAATTCTTAACTATTACTTTAGATTCAAATGTTGCAATTTCTGTTTTTAATGTTGTTAAGGCTTCGTCTATAACTGCTTGGCTTGAATTATCTGAATAACATGCTTCTTTAGCAGTATTAATTGCCACTAATAAACCCTCCTTAGCCTCCTCAGGATATTGACCTTCTTCTGTTCCAATCACAGCATTTTCTACTAACTTTTCTGCAAGAATAATTTCATTTTCTAATTCTGATACATCCCCTCTTAAAACTAATTGATCTATTGCTGCTTTTAAATTACCATAAGCATCTGTAACGATTTCTTCATTTATATTTGACTCTTCTGCAATTTTTTGTGCATTTTGAAGTGTTGCTTCAAAAGCTTCCCAAGTTGATGAAGTATAATTATCCTTTTCTTCAACTTTTGCTTCTGCATCTTCAATTATTTCTACTAAGTTTCCATACTTAACTGATTTTACAAGCGTAACTGTTTCATCAATTTTCTCCATTGTATCTGTTCTATATGTGCTTATTGATAAGCTTACATCATCAATATTAATAGTGCTAAAAGTTGGAGCATATTCTTGCCATCTATTTGCAATATATGCTTGTTGTCTTGCTAAATTATTATAATATTTACTACCTGTAGATGAACCTGCAGTAATATATAATATCCCATCAGGATTAGAAATATTATTACCTCGTACACTTAAATCATTAACAACAGCATCTTTATCTTCTATAGTTGATAAATATGACAAATATTCTTCATCATTTGAAAGTATTCCACTTTTATATTCTTCTTCTGCAATTTCATCAAATTTATCTTCATCCATTAATGATAACCCTTCACTTAATTTACCACCTTTTAATATTTGAGTTCTTGCATAAGCATGATCATGTCCAGTTAATACTATATCAACATTATTTTCTTCAAATATTGGCACTAATTTATATCTTAATTCTGCAATAGCAGGCTCATTTGAATGCTCTGCTGAACCATAAATATCTTGATGTAAAGTAACCACTCTCCAAGTAGCATCTTCATTTACTGCAATTGCTTCCTTCATTAATGCTTCATGTTCAGCAGTATTAGTATTATTAGTATTCAACATAATAAATAATGTGTTACCATACCTATAATAATAATCTCCATTAATTCCACTACCTAAACTACTCATTGCTCCTAATGAACTTGCATTTGGATTATTAAAATGATATGAATAGTTACCACTTACAGCATCATGATTTCCTAAAGATGTAGCAACTGGTAGTGAGCTTAATGCATCAGCACTTAAATACCCAGCATATTCTACTTCATTTCCTGTATATTCTAAGGCTTCTGTTTGATTTGCTTTTTTGTTTCGTGATTGTATTTGATCACCAGCAGATAAAATAAAGCTAGCATTTGGCATTAAACTTAAAGCTTTATTAATTGTATTATTCCAGTTAAAAGTATCATTTCTTGTAGCATTATCCTGACCTTGTTCTGTAGTTTCACCAGTTGCAATATTACCTGCTGATGATCCTATTTGCGGATCCCCTACTAAAATAAAACCAAATTTGTTAGTACTTTGAGTTTTAAATTCTATGGCTTCGCTCCAATTATCATTAGTTCCATAACTATAATAATATTTGGAATTTTCCTCCAATCCCATTACTGTTACTTTATTTGAAACATAACCTGGTACTGCACTACTTTGATTTCCTTCAAAAATTTTTGCATCACTCATATCATAATTTTTACTTACCTTAACAATCGGATTTTCTTCTCCAATTACCGAATACCAAGCAAAATTTAATTGTGTTGCATCAGCTCCTGGTGTTAATGATAGTTGTGTCCAATCTGTTTTTATTATTTCCCATCTTTCGCACCATTCATCCCATGCTTCTCCCTTAGTTGCTTCTGTCCATTTGTCATCATCTGCTGCAAATACATTATAACTGTTTGTTGTAACCACCATCATTGCAACTATTATTGCTGACATTATTTTTTTAGTTCTTTTTATCATTTTAAAATCCCCCTTGTAATTACTTACAAAATGAATTATATATTAACTTTTTTATGAAATATCATTTTTTAACATTTATTAACTTTATATTGCTACTTTTTACATATCTTAAAATTACTTAACTTTTATTTAACTTATAAAAAGCAACTCATTACAATATATTTTTAATAATCCTAAAAATATATTTATAATAAAGTTGCTTTTTATTATTCAATTATTCACTTTTTTATTTTTATATCTGCAATTAATGGATAATGATCTGATGGATAACTTCCATTGTCGTTATATTTTACAATATCTACATCTACAATTTCTAAATCTTCACTTACAAATATATAATCTATATGAAGTCCATTTTCTTTACCTTTAAATTTACTCATAGTAGACTTTTTATACAGTTCCCTTTTAACTTCTTGAACAGCTACAAACCTATCTGTATTATACTCACCAGCCGCAAACTTTTTAATAATTTTACTGTCTGGAGTTGCATTAAAATCTCCCATAACTATCACAGGAAGTTTTTCCTCTTTGCGATTTTTATCAATAAACTGTGACAATTTTTTAAGTCCAAAATCCCTTGCTTGAGGTAAAAAACAATCTAGATGAGTATTATAAACCCTTACTTTATCTCCATTTTCAAGTTCAACCACCGCAGTAGTACATATTCTAGGATATAATGAATACCAAAGCTGACTTCCTACCTTATCTGGACTTTTAGATAACCAAAATGTATTATGCTTGATTATTTTATTTTTATTTTTTACAAATAAATTATTTCTTTCTGAAAAATACTTTTTACTTCTTGCACTTCCTACTATTGTATAACTTTTAAAGTTATCTATTATATCATCAAACATTTTATTTGTTACTTCCTGGACTCCTATAATATCACAATCATATTTATCAATAACTTCATATACTATATGTTTTCTCTTATCCCATCTATTCTTAAAATCTAAAATAAAATCACTTCTTAAGTTAAAGGACATTACTCTCATATCTTAATTCCCTTTCTATATTTTCGCTATTATAATTATACGCCCTATAATATTTTCTTCAAGATATTAACTTTTTATTAATGACTTGTGAAATTATTTACATAATGTATAATAATACTATAATAGATTATTATACTAAATTTAACCTAAATATTATAATATATTTTATTTATACAATATAATGGAGGGGTTTATATGGGGAAGAATTTAAACAAAACAAATCTTATTTTAATTCTTATTATTGCAGTTTCTTTAATATCTTCAGTATTTTTAGGACTACAATTAGCAATTTTACTATGTTTATCATTATTATTAATTTATTTAATAATAACAAAAGGGTATTTTATTAAAGTTTATAAGGGTATGAAAGCATATAAATTAGAAGATTATGAAACAGCCTTAGAATGCTATAGGGATGCGGCTATGTCAAAATACTGTAATGGTCCTATAATTTCTAATTATTTAATTTGTGAATTAAAATATGGAAAAGCTTCTTTAGCTAGAGAATATATTAACGAAAACCTAAAACATAAAAATATAAAACCACGTGAATCATTAAATCTTGAAATAACAAAGGCTATAGTTTTATGGAAAACAAATTCTCAAGAAGAAGGTATTACACTATTAAAAAACTTAATAAAAGATAATAAAAATACTTATATTTATGAAACTTTAACATCATTACTTATAGGTTCTGGAAAATTTACTGAGGCTGAAAAATACATAACTGAAGCCATGGATTTCAATTCTGACAATAACATTATTAAATCAAATTATGCAGAAATCTGCTTTAAGCTTGAAAAGTTTGATGAAGCAAAAAAAGAGTTTGATTATTTAATAAAAGAAAATGTTAACTTTATTGAACCTTATTATTATTCTGCTTTAATCGAAAGAAAAAATGGAAATTGCGATCAAGCATTTGAACTTCTAAGAACTGCAGAAGGATTAAATGAATCTCTTGTTAGTTTAGTTAGTCATAAAGATATTGATCAAGCTCTTAATTCAGTATTAATTAAATCATTTAATCAATAAAAATAAAACTATCTTGGAAATCATTTTTCAAGATAGTTTTATTTTTATATTAAAAGAGTCATAGATTTAAATCTATGACTCTTAAGAAACAATACGATATAATTATCTTCTATTATTTTGTTGTTTCTTAGCTTTTCTACAAGCAGCACATCTTGTTGGTTCATTTTCGAACCCTTTCTCCTTGTAGAATTCTTGTTCTCCTTCAGTGAAAACAAATTCATTTCCGCAGTCTCTGCATGTTAAAGTTTTGTCTGTCATTTATAATTCCTCCATATATGAAAGGTCTAAACAAAAATAACAACAAAATAATAAAATTTGGTTACTGTTTATATACCCTTCTTGTCTTTACATTATAATAGTATACACACCTTTCAAAATTCTATACATTTTTTATTTATATTTATCAGTTTCTACAGGTAACCCCTTTTTACTTAGCTTATCTTCTACTATTTCCTTTATTATAGAATAGAATATTGCAAATAATGGAACTCCAATTATCATTCCTACAAATCCCATGAATTTTGCAGCTACTAATAATGAGAATAATATCCAAAAGGCAGAGATTCCAATAGAATCTCCAAGAATCTTAGGTCCTATTATATTACCATCAATTTGTTGAATAACAATTATTATAACAATAAACCATAATGCTTGTATTGGTGAAACAAAAAGAATTATTATTGCTGCTGGAATCCCACCAATAAATGGTCCAAAGAATGGTATTATATTAGTTACACCAATTATAACTGAAATTAATAATACATATGGCATTTTAAAAATTGTTAATATAATAAATGTTAATACCCCTATGATAGCTGAATCTAAAATTTTCCCACCAATAAACCTACTAAAAGTCGTATTACTTTTAGTTGCTAATTTTAAAACAAATTTTGCTCTTTCTTCTGAAAATAGTGCATAAGTAATTTTTTTACCTAAAGCCATGAACTTTTCTTTATCTATTAAAATATAAATTGATATAATTATACCAATAATTATATTTAAAATGCTTGATGTTGCTCCTACAATAAAATTACCAACTACAGGAAGTAAATTACTCACTATAGTTATAATATAATTAATTGCTTCTCCTAATTTGCTAGTAATTAAATCTACATACTCTGGTTGTAAATTAATATTTCCTACAACTTCATTAGTAAGTTTAGTCACATCATTTAAATATTGCGGTATATTATTTACAAGTCCAACTATACTATCAATTAATTGTGGAAGTACAAATTGAATAAATAAGTAACTTATTATTGTAGCTGTTATATATGTAAATAATATTCCAATTCCCCTTTTACCATTTTTCTTTAAATTTTTAAACCATTTATATGATAAAACATATTCTTCATAAAACTTTAAAATAAAGTTTAATATATAAGCTAATGCCCCTCCTATAATAAATGGTTGTAATGTACCTATGAAATCACTTATAACTAACTTTATCTCATTAATTTGCGATATTCCTAAATATAAAAGAATACTACCACAAATAACCAAAAAAGCATATATTGAAATTGTTGCATATTTATTATTCCAATTAATTTTCATTTCTTATCCTCCCTACTAAAATAGTAATATTATTTTACCATACTTTATTAGCATTATTTATTAATATTTTCTAAATATATTACATAATAATATAATAATTATGTTTAAAAAAACAGTAACATTAAAAATGCTACTGATTTTTTATTATTTACTTATTTCATTTTTATGATGATTATACACTTATACAGGTATTCCTAAAAGCATAAGTATGAAGCCCCACATTACTGTTTCAGCACCTGAGCCATATATAGTCCATAATACATATATAAATGCTAATAATGGTAATATAGATTTTTTAATAAATATTTTAAAACTAAATTCTTTATTTTCTTTAAATGTTAACATCATTTCTGCTGAAACACTTAATATATATACAGGTAAATATGAAAGTGTTGCTAATATTGTTATAAATGTAAATGCATCAACCATACCTTTTTGGAAATTCATCACTAATAATATATTAACTAAAACAGATCCAAATATAAGTGAATTTATAGGTGTTCCTGTTTTCTCATTTATCTTTCCAAAAAATTTAGGGAATACACCATCAACCCCAGCAGCATAAGAAACTCTTGCTGTAGCTAATAACCATCCAATAATAGTTCCTAAAATACAAACAACAACTGCAATAGTTAGAATTTTCCCAACTCCGTTTCCTAATGAATTGGTTAATATATCAGTAAGTGGCGCAGTACTATTTGCTAATGTTTTATTATCCATTGCTCCCATACTTGCTATACTTATTGCTAAATATATTACTGACGCAATTATTAAACCATAAATAGTACTTTTTCTTATATTTTTTTCTGGATTTTTAATTTCTCCTGCTGCAACAGTAGCACTTTCTAATCCTATAAATGCCCATAATGTTGATGTTGCAGCTAATGGTACCGTACTTAACCCTTTTCCTTCTGGGAATAAAGGAAGTATATTACCATTATCAAAGTTTAAAAATGCTACAATAATAAAAAGTGCAAAAAATCCGATTTTAAATACAGTTACAAATGATTGAAGCTTTCCAGCAATTTTTACACTTAAAATATTAACTATTGTAAATATCCATAAAATTGCACTAGAAAATATTATTGAAATCATTGGATTGCTTAATGCAGGAATAACTGCTGATGCATAGCTAGTTATTGCTACAATAATAGCTGCATTTCCTATCCATGACCCATTCCAGTATAACCACGCACTTAAAAAGCCTGCAAAATCTCCAAAAGCTTCCTTAGTATATTGATATGCTCCTCCAGTAGAAGGATACTTAGTTCCAAGATTAGCAAATGAAATTGCAATTAATATTGATCCAATAGTTGTTATTATCCATGCAATTATAGTTGCCCCAGGTCCTGATACTTGTGCTAATGTTGAAGGTAACATAAATACTCCTGAACCTATCATATTACCACACACAAGCATTGTAGCCATAAAAAGACTAATTTCTTTTTTTAAACTTCTTTCTTCCATTTTTCCTCCTTAGTTATAGGATTCAATTTTACTTGTAATCCATATTTATCTATCTAAAAGCTCTTAATTAAATATTATTTTTTAAATCTTGTTGCATAGCCACATCTCTTACAGAGATCTTCCACTGCTACTCTTCTAGAAAATCCATTGTATATATCAGATGCCCTTTTGCCTTCTAAAATACTTACAAATCGTTCTTTAAAAACATTTCCCAATTCAATAGTTCCCTCACTATCTAGGCAACAAGGAACAACTGTACCATCAACTAATATTCCTACTTGATTTCTAAGTCCATGACAAAATACTTCTTCACCAATAGAATTTATACTAATATCTGGCCAGTTAAATTTTTCAGCCATATTTAAATATACTTTATCCTTTAACTTAATTTTATGCGTTTCCTGTAACTTCTCCGCTAATGAAAAATCTAAATTAAGATTTTTCTCTAATAAATTTAATATTTCTAAATTTAATTTATTAGCACCCTTCAATTCTTCATTATCCATGTTCCAAAGTCTTATTGCACATATAATATCACTTTTTTCCCTAGCTTCATTAATAAAATCAGTAACTCTATTAATATATTCATATAATTCTACATTGCTTTCATTTGCTTCAAAGCTATGTAATGAAATATTTACTTGTCTCAATGATTTTGCATTAATAAGCTTTTCTGAATTTTTATTAAGTAATGTTCCATTGGTAGTTAAATTAACCATTAGCTCATTTTTATGGCATTCTTCAAAAAATCCTTCTATATTTTCATTTAATAAAGGTTCTCCCATTAAATGAAAATATACGTGATTTGTATATGGCTTTATTTCATTAATTATATAGTTAAATTCTTCCCTATTCATAAATTTATATTTTCTATTTGTCTTTGGGCAAAAATTACAACTTAAATTACATACATTAGTAATTTCTATATATATTTTCTTAAACTTTCTCATTTACTAATCTCCTACTCACTAATGAGGTTATATCATAATTTGAAAGATACTACCTTTCTTGCTTAACTGGTAACACTATAATAAACTTACTTCCTTGTCCTGGTATACTTTTTACGTAAATATCACCATTATGAAGATCAATTATCTTCTTGGTAATAGTTAATCCTAATCCACTTCCCTTTTTAACTTCAGATGATGGATCAATAACTTGATTAAATCTATTAAATATTAAATCATGATATTTTTTATCAATTCCAATTCCAGTATCTGATATTTCTATTCTAACACTATCTCCTAAATCAATAATTACTACCTTTATTACTCCACCTGGCTCTGTAAATTTATATGCATTACCAACTATATTAACTATACATCTTTCAATTTCGCTCTTATCAGCTTCTATTATTTTTTCTTCTATCTCAGGATCTACTATTAACTCGATATCCTTTGCCCCAATATATTCTTTCATTGATAAGGCTGCTTCTTCAACAACATAAACAATATCTATTTCTTCAATATTTATATTATAACTACCATGCTCAATCTTTGAAGAATCTATTAAGTCATTTATTATTTTTAATAATCTTTTAGTATTATTTTTAATAATGCTCATATAATGATCAAGCTTTTCTCTTCCTATACCCTCTTCATTTTTATTTAATTCTTTTATTAATTGCTCAGTTGAATAAATAACATTTAGTGGAGTTCTTAATTCATGTGATAAATTAATTAAATAACTATTCTTTCTTTTTTCTAAATCAATTATCCTATTAAATAACTCTGAATTTCTATCCATTTCTTCGCTTAATTCTTTTGTTCTTAATTCAACTAAATTATCTAATTTTTTAACTTTATTTATACTATTAATAACAAATGCAACTATTATGCCTATATAAAGTAAAATAGCATATTTACTTGCCCAAAATGGATACTTTATATAAAAGTGAATACTTGATTCTTCTGTAATTAATCCATTATTACTTCTTGCTTTTACTTTAAAAATATAATCTCCTGGTGATAAATTACTTAAAGTAATTGAATTACCATCCATTTCAAACCATTCATCACCATTCTCATCTAAGCAATAATAATATTGTATACCACTAACATTTTTGTAATTAGGTAAAAAGTATTCTATAAAAATATTATTTTCATAATACTCTAATTTATTAATATCTTTAATGTTTCTTTTAACTCCGTTAACTTTTACTTCGTCTAATATTAAACTATATATTTTATTATTACTTTTTATATCTTTAGGTGAAATAATATTAAATCCATTTATTCCACCAAATAATAAATCTCCATTGCTACTCTTTAAATAAGCATTTCCATTAAATTCATTACTTTGTAAACCATCAGTAACATCTAAATTAATAATCACTCCACTTTTTGAATCTATTTTAGAAATCCCCATATTAGTACTACACCATATGGCTCCATTAAAGTCTGTTAATATACCATATATGGTATTATTAGCAAGACCATATTTTGTTGTATATCTTAAAAATTTATCCCCTGATTTATTAAGTATATTTAACCCAAAACTAGTTCCAATCAATATATTTCCATAGTTGTCCTCTGAAATAACCCTAATAGAATTATTACTTAAAGAATTTTTATTACCTTCTATATTTTTATACACAGTTACTGTATTATCTACTGGATTTAATCTTATTAAGCCACCTTGCCTAAACATTCCAATCCAATACTCTCCAGAGCTATCTTTAAAAATATCTCCTATATAATTGTCACTATAACTATACTTTTTTATGATATAATTTAAATCTATTGATTCCTTTGTCTCTAAGTTTAAAATATATAATCCTTCTTTCGTTCCAACCCACAAGTACCCGTCATCATATAATAATCTTTTAACAGTTTTATCACCAGAAACAATAAAATCACTATAATTCTTATAAGTTTTACTACTCTTATTTATTATGGTAATACCTTTATCTGTAGCTATATATATTTCTTCTTTATTTCCATCTATATCATAAATATCATCTGTTTTAAAAATATTCATAGTTTCCGAGCTAATATTAATTATTTTATCTTTATTTCCATTTAAAACGTCTATCCCTTTATACTTACTACCTATCCAAAGATATCCTTCATCATCTTCATATAAAGCTGTTATCATATTGTTACTTATAGTTGAATTATCAAATGGATCATTTTTATAATGTTGAATCTCACTCTCTGGATTAAAAATACTAATCCCTGCATATGTTCCTATCCACATTAATCCAGTTTGGTCTTGAATTAAAGAAAAAATATTATCATCTACAATAGAATTTCTATCATAGATTTTATTCTTATATGTAATAAAAGTATCACTCTCTTCATCTAATTTAGATAAACCCAAATCTGTACCAATCCACATTTGACCATTATCATCTCTTAAAAAGCTTTTTATAAAACTTCCACCTAAAGAAGTTTTATCATCATTATGTACATATCTTTTTATTTCGTTAGTCTTAATATTAATGCTATATGCTCCTGCATTTCTAGTACCAACCCATATATACCCATTTTTATCGTAATATACTTTATATATTTCATTAATCGTCTTTTCATTCTCATTCTCATTTTCACTACTCAATAAAAATACATCTACTTTACCGGAAGTTATATTAATCTTATTTACCCCAGTATTTGTTCCAAGCCATATGTTTCCGTCTTCATCTTCAGTTATACTCTCAATATATGTATTTGAAATTTCACTTCTATATATCTCTTCAAAACAGTCTTTTTCTTCATTATAAATATTTAATCCATCTGCAGTTGCTGCTAATATTTTATTATCTTTAGTTATTAATATACTATTTACATTTGCATTAGTTAGATTACCATTATCACTTTTATCTAAATAATTAATTATAGATTGTCCATTATTTCTTATTCTACTTAATCCATCTGCTGTTGCTACCCAAATATCTCCATCTTCATCTTCTTTAATATCTAATATATAATTATTATTGATACTATTATTATTCTCTTCAACTCTATATACATTAAATTGATATCCATTATATCTACATAAACCATCGTTAGTTCCTATCCAAATATATCCTTTGCTATCTTGAAAAAGTGCTTCAACAGTTCCTTGGATAAGACCATCTTCTATTGTAATATTTTTAAAATTTATTTGTTCTTTAGCATAAACATTATATCCTTTCTCAACTCCTAAAATGGCGATCGCTAATAAGGTAATATAAATAACTCTAACTATATTATTTTTCATTTATTTCTTTTCCTTTGTGTAAATTGTAGAACTTAATAAATAAATCTTATATTCAATAAAGCTTAAATATAAGATTTATTTATTAAAACCTTCAAATAATTTTATCATTCTATAATTATAATTACAACTTGAATAATTACAAATTAGAATTTATCTTTTTCGCTTTTATTTTACTTTCTTTTCATTTTTTCTTAATATTTTATATTTTTTCCACAATAATACTACATTTTTTGTTAAAATAAGGTTATAATTGAAATCAAATATATAAATAGTGAAATATTCTTGGAGGAGTAATGGAAAATTTTTTAAATACTTTAAACGAAAAAATACTTATTATAGATTATACCGGTAAAATTTTATTTTTAAACAAATCTCTTCTTATACAGCTTGGTTATAAACCTAATGAGATAATTAATAAAAACATTTTATCTTTAACATTCACCAAGGACATTAATGCTTTTTTACTAAAAGATACACCATTAAAAAACTTATATATTATTTCTAAAAATTCTTTTCCAATTGAATTTAATATCAATACCTCTAGAGGTTTATATAAAAATACTGATAGCATATTTATTAAGCTTGAAAATTATACTGATAATATCACTTGTGATAATCATAAAAATTTTATATTTAATAATAAAGATAATATAAAAAAATTTGAAAGAATAGATAAATCATTAACACTAAAAAATAATTATGAAATAGATATAGCCAAAAGCAATGTACAATTAAATAGTATTGATAATTTATTAAAACAAAATCTAGATTGTACTAATGAATTTACTTTCTTTAATGAACTTAGTGATGCTATTTTAGAATCATTAAATTGTGATGAATTTCATGCTTGGATATACTTTAATGAATCATTAATTCCTTATTGTAGTTCTTCTTACGATGAACTTACAAAGAATTTTCAGTCAATTCAATTAACACATTACCAATATGAAACCCTTATTAAACCTTTTACAGTATGGGGATTATATGATATAGATTCTTTAGCTTCAAATAAACTTCATAAATATTATAGAAAAACTATAAAGCAAATATGTGTACAACCCATTTTCTATAATAATAAATTTTTAGGATTAATTTATATAGGATATAAAGATAAATTTACTCCTGTAGTTAATCGTAATGACTTTATATCTACACTTTGTAATCACTTTGGTATGTCAATGCATAATTATCTTTTATCTAATAATCTAAAAATAGAATTACATAAACGCCTTAAAACTGAAAAAGAGCTTTCTTTTTTATTAAGAACTGCAACAGATTTAACAGCAACTATAGCTTCTAACGGAGACTTCTTAAAAATTAATGAAGGTTGGATTAAACTCTTAGGATATACTAAAGAGGAATTACTATCTATGAATTTATTAACTCTAACACATAGTAATGATAAATATAAACTTCATGATTTATTTAGTGGCAACTTAGACTCTATATCAACTATTACCGATTTATGTATTAGGTTAATTACTAAAAACAACTGTATAAAATGGCTTAATTGGAATTGTTCCTATATTAATTCAGATAATGTTATTATGTTCACTGGAAAAGATATTACCGATAAAAAAGAATTAGAAATTGAAAAAAACTTATGGAAGAGTCATTACATGTAGAAAATATTAAAAATGAATTTTTTGCTAATATATCTCATGAATTTAAAACACCACTTAATATAATTTTAGCTAGCTTGCAAGTAATTAATCATAATATCTTTAATAAAAATATTAAATTCTCTAAAGATTTCAACTTAAAAAAATATACAAATTCAATCAAACAAAATTCTTACAGACTTCTAAGACTTGCTAATAATTTAATTGATATTACCAAAATAGATAGTGGTTATTATGAAATACAGCCTAAAAATTGTAACATAGTTTCTATAATTGAAGATATAACAATATCTGTAGCACAGTATATGAAAGATAAAGGCATAGATTTAATTTTCGATACCTCTTTTGAAGAAATAATTATCTCATGCGACCCTGATAAGATTGAAAGAATTATGTTAAATCTTCTTTCTAATGCAGTTAAATATACTAAATCACCTGGAATAATAAATGTATTTATTGATAAAACTGAAGATACTGTTATTATTTCTGTTAAAGATACTGGTATTGGAATCCCTAAAGAAAATATATCTATTATTTTTGAAAGATTTATACAAGTTGATGATACTTTAACTAGGAAATGTGAAGGAAGTGGAATAGGCTTATCCCTTGTACAATCGCTTGTTCAAATGCATGGTGGCAAAATTGCTGTTTACAGTACTAAAGATATTGGTTCCGAATTTACCTTTACTTTACCACTTCAAACTATTAATAATTCAGATATTATTTATAATATAAACGAAGATAGCCATAGTAAATTAGATAAATGCAATATTGAATTTTCTGATATATATAGTCTTTACTAAACTGTATAATAAGATAAACATTACACGTAACTTTTAATTAGTATAGTTGTTTTTGTAATAAAAAATAAATGGATTATTTTAATAATGGTCCATTTTTTTCTTTATTACTATAGTAAACAATAGGTTTGTTTTCTACTATACTATATATTATAAACAATAAATTTTATGGAGGTTAAAATGAACAAACCAATTATTGGTATTGTAGGTTCTTTATATACAGAGTGTAATCTTTCATTTGCAGGGAATTATTTTGATTATAATAATAATAACTATTCAAAATGTATTGCAAAAGCTAATGGAATCCCCATATATCTTCCTATTATTGGAGATAAAGATGTTTTAGAGGATCAATTATCACTTTGTAATGGTATTTTATTACCTGGTGGTGCTGATATCAATCCACTCTTATACAATACTTCTCCAGAAACTCACCTTGGAAAATGTAATGATTTTATAGATTGGTATCAAATTTCCATAACAAAAAAAGCTTTATCTCTAAACATACCGATATTAGGAATATGCAGAGGTATACAAGTATTAAATGTAGCAGCAGGTGGTACACTCTATCAAGATATATCACATACTGTTCCTAATGCAATACTTCATAATCAAAATAGTCATTTATCAAATATCTGTCATCCAATATCAATTAAAGAAAATAGCAAAATCCATAATATCTTAGGCGATAAATACATTGTAAATAGTGCTCACCATCAAGCTATTAAAGATCTTGGTAATAATCTTATCGCCTCTTCAACTGCTCCAGATGGAATTATTGAATCTATTGAAATGGAAGGCAAAAATTTTGTAGTAGGAGTTCAATGGCATCCTGAAATGCTTTCATTAAAAGATTCTGTCATGCTTCAATTATTTGAAGACTTTATTTCTAGTTGTATGTAGATTTTTTTTATAAATAAAAATAACAGAATCCACTTGGGACTCTGTTATTTTTTATTTATATTATTAATATCCCTGATAAATTGCTACAGCTCTAACTAAACTAGCTTCACTTTGAACCTTTAAAGGTTGTGCAAACAATTGAATTTCTTCATTATATAAAAGCTTATTTAAATTAGTTAGATTTTCTAAAAGGAATATATCATTTTCAAACAATACATTATGAATTTCATAATTATCCCTATCTGGCGAAGGCATATCCATTCCTAACATCTTAATTTTCTTTTTTATTAAAAGTTCGGCTAACTCCCTACTTACTACTGGATGCTCAGTATAATACTCTTCTTTTCCATAAAAATTATCCCAACCAGTAAATAATAGAACTATATCATTTTCTTTAATATTTATATAATACTCATCCTTAACATCTATAATTTTCTCACCACGAACATCCAGTAATGCTACATTACCTATAAACCTTTCAATTGGATAATCTGATATATAACTTTTATTTTCTTGCATATGTAGCGGTGCATCAATATGTGTTCCTGCATGCATTTCTGTAGCTATAGAAAAGCTATTATATCCATTTTCTATATAATCCTTTTCCTTTATTAAATTAACCTCTTTATCTCCCGGATAAACAGGCATTTCATTTTTTATTTCATGTGATAAATCAATGTACTTCATTTCTTCCCCACTTCTCCCTTTGATTGTAATAACCCCTTCTTTTGTTTATATTAACATATTTTACATTTAATTACAATAAACTTTCATTATTTCCTTATGTTTATATTTTAAACAAAAAGTCAGTTTTTATACTAACTTTAAATAAACACTTTAATTTGTTCCCGTAGTTCCAAATCCTCCACGATCACAATTACCAAAAGATTCAACCTCATCAAATTGAATTTCTGGCATTACTTCCATTATTCTAAACTGCCCTATTTTATCTCCAGTTCTTATCCATGTTCCATTATCGTGTTTTGCTTGTAAACAGTATACCGGCATATGCCATTGATCATTATCTCCAATATATGTGTCATCAACAACACCAACAGAATTAGTTTGTATTATACCCCAAGTTTTAAATGTTGAGCTTCTCGGTGCTAAATGTCCTTCCCATCCTTGTGGTAATTCTAAAGCAAATCCTAGTGGTACCATTGCTCTTTCATTTAGCGGCACAAATATATCCTTACTTGCATAAACATCTATCCAATTACCCTTACTAATTTTCTTTAATTTTGTTGCACCTTCAAAATATTTTATTCTTATTTTCATCTCTCGTATCTTCCTTTCATTTCTTATATGTAATTCTAACATAAAAAAGGATTGCAAGAAAAGTATAATATCTTTAAACTAATATCATACTAATCTACAATCCTTCTGTATTTTCTTTAATGATGTTTTATTTTATTTATGACTATAATACTTTCTTCTCTTAATTCATCATTAATAGTCACTTCATTCCATTGAATATATGTTGGCTTTTCAAAATACTTCCTATTTACAATTTCAATTACCCTATAACTTCCTTCTGCTAAATTATCAAAGATAACAACTCCATTCTTATCAGTATACTTTGAACTTATCATCTTTGGAGATAATCCGTTTAAAGCATATAAATTTATCTTAGCATCTGAAATATTACTTCCCTTTCTATCTCCCAATTTTGATATAACAGTAATCTTTCCAACTATTCTCTTTTCTTTCTTTCTTGCTTTTGTATAATTGCTATTATTTATAATCTTGTCTTCATTTTCTACTAGCCTTTCTTTTATATTATCATCTTCTAGTACTTTTTGATTAGCATAATTACTATTATCATTTACTTCCTTATTATCATTTACTTCTTCGTTATCATCTATAAAAGTTGCACCTTGAAGTTCTAAACTAAATCCATTATCAAGATTATAAGTTTTTACTTTCTTTTTATCCTTTTCTGAAATTATTGGTTTATCTACATTTTCTTTACAACTATTATCATTAGTAGCTTGATCAACTTCAACATCAGTTGCTTTAACATCAGTTGGGTCAACATCTATTATTGTTCCACTAGAATTTGATAATTTACCATTTCCTACGTTTGAGTCATTATCTATTGACTTATATTCATTTTCTAATTCGCTATCAAAATCATCTTCTATTCTTATACGCATAAAAACCTCCTAAAACCATATATTTACATAATACGCATTAAGAGGCCATTTTGTGCTTAAAAATTAAATTTTTTATATCATTTCTTTTATAATTTCAAATTTTTCTGGTTTGCTAAAATAATATCCTTGTGCAATATCACACTTCATTTTATCTAAGTATCCCAATTGTTCCTTAGTTTCTACACCTTCAGCAACTACTTTTAAATCTAAGCTGTGTGAAAGCTTTATTATACTTTCTGCTATATACTCACTTTTTTCGTCAACACCAATACCGTCTACAAAGCTTTTATCAATTTTCAATACATCTATTGGTAATCTTTTTAAATAACTTAATGATGAATATCCAGTTCCAAAATCATCAAGAGCAATGGATACACCTAATTTCTTTAAATTTAATAAAAGTTCTATATTTCTTGATACTGATTGCATAATAACCCCTTCAGTAATTTCGAACTCTATATATTCGGGAGGTATGTTATATTTATTAAGTAAAGCTGAAACAAAGTCTATAAATCCCTCTTCTCTCAATTGAATATCAGATATATTAATAGCTATATGAAATTTATTATCACTTGACTCATATAATTCTCTACATTTTTTAAAGCTTTCTTCAATAATATATTTTCCTAGCTCAACAATAAATCCCGTATTCTCAGCAATTGGAATAAATTCAGCAGGAGACACAAACCCTAACTCTTGGCTTACCCATCTTACTAATGCTTCAAATCCATTTACTTTTTCACCTTTAATAGATATTTTAGGTTGAAAAACCATAAATATTTCTTTCTTTTCTATGGAAGTTCTCAATGCTTTTTCAATATCGTATTCTCTCCTTAATAAAGTTAAAATATCAACATCAAAAAATCTAAATCTATTTTTTCCTTCTTCTTTAGCTTTATGCATTGCCATATCTGCTGTTTTTAATAGTATATCTAAATTATCTGCATCTCTTGGATACATACTAACCCCTAAACTTATAGAGCAATATATACTTTTATTATTAACTTCAATTGGCTTTCTTACACTAACCAACAATTTATTTAATAACTCTCTAATTTCATTTTCATCATGTACTCTAGAAAAAGCAATTACAAATTCATCTCCTCCAAATCTAGCAAATGTATGTCTTCCATCTAATTCTTTATTTACCCTTTCAGAAAGCTTTAAAAGTATCTCATCACCAACTTCATGACCATAAGTATCATTAATACTTTTAAAGTTATCTATATCATAAAAAATTAATCCTAACTTTGTACCACAACTAAGATTATCGTTTATTAACTCTTTAAATATTTCTGTAAACATCTTTCTGTTAGGAATTCCTGTTATATCATCATAATAATTCATAAAATGAATCTTTTGTTCAGCCTTTTTTTCATTGCTAACATCCGTTATTACTCCAGATAAACTATAAACCTTATCTTTTATAGTACCCTTTCCTGTATAATCAATATGAATTAACTGTCCATCTTTTGCCTTTATCCTATACTTAATATTTGATTCTAAGCACATTCTATTTAAACATATATTATTAAAATAATTTCTTACTCTATCACATTCCGAATCATCTACATATCTATACCACTCTTCTAATGTAATATTTTCTTTCTTTATTCCAAGTTCATTCTTTATCTTTCCTGAAATAAACAAACTATTTTTATCATCATCCCACTTCCAAATAGCTCCATTCATTGCTTCAATAGATAAAGCATAACCTTCTCTACACTTAATACACTCAGTATTTTTTACTTTTATTCTTATTAAACACTCTTCAATAATAAGTATTAAAACAGCCATTACCATTATCATTATAACTTCTATTGAATTTATCAAATTATACTGTACTAAAAGAAATATAGTTATTCCCATAAATAATATAAAAAATTTATTATATTTATATACTTTTTTATTACTTTTAATATTTAGGTTCATAATGACCTCCAAAATATATATTTATAAACTAATTTTATCATATACTTACAAAAATATATATATTTCTACTAAATTTATTAATATATTGTATATTTTTCTTATTAAAATAAATTAGCACTAAATAATATTTCTATTACTTAGTGCTATAATTAATATTTTTAATTGTTTTCTTTTTTTAATTTTGTAAATATTACATTAAGTAAAACACCTATAATTGCTGCAAAACTTAATCCTGATATACTTACTGTTTCAGTTATTTGTATTCCTATTGCTTTTTCTAAAAAATTTCCTGAAAGACCTATAATTAATATTGCTACCATTACAATGATATTACAAATATTAAATTCAACTTTTTCTCTTTTAATTGTTTTAACTCCAACAATTGCTATCATTGAAAATAACATTAAACTTATTCCACCCATTACTGGCTGTGGTATTGTTCTTATTGCTGCACCAAACTTTGCAACAAAACTTAATAATATTGCAAAAATAGCTGTTAATCTTAATATTGCTGGGTTATAATTTTTTGTTATTGCAAGTACTCCTGTATTTTCACCATATGTTGTATTTGCTGGCCCTCCTAAAAATCCTGCTGCTAAAGTCGCAAGCCCATCTCCTAGTAATGTTCTATTTAAGCCTGGATCTTCTATAAAGTTTTTACCTACAACTTCTCCATTTGTAGTAATATCACCTACATGTTCCATTACTACAGCTAAAACTACTGGTGCTATTATTGCAATCGCACCAATATCAAATTTAGGTAATGTAAAACTTGGTACAGCCACTAAACTTGCACTTTGAATTTCTGCTGTAGATACTAATCCTAACATTAAACTAATTACATATCCTACTACTACAGCTATTAAAATAGATACTTGAGATAAGAATCCTTTACTAAACTTTTTAATTAATAATGCTATTCCTAATGTTATGCATGCTATTATTACACTTACTACAGCATCATTTCCTCCTGAAGCTATAGACATTATTCCAGTCATATCTAGAGCTGTTGGAATTAAATTTAAACCAATTACTATTATCATTGGTCCTACTACTTGAGCTGGTAATACTTTTTTAATATTCTTTAATCCTATCTTTTTTATTAAAAAAGATACTGCTACATAAATCAATCCAACTACAATAATACCACCTTGAGCATATCTTAAATCGCCATTATATTTTTCTGAAACTGCTACTATTACTGGAATGAAAGCAAATGATGATCCTAAAAATACCGGAACCTTTCCCTTTGTACATAAATGGAATATTAATGTTCCAATCCCAGCTGAAAATAATGCTACTGATGGATCTAATCCTGTTAATATAGGTACTAATACTGTTGCCCCAAACATTGCTATTAGATGCTGCATTGCAAGAATAACCTTCATTACTCCATCCTTAACACTTCTCTTTTCTTTTAATAATTCACCTGTATATTGTGCCATAAAACACCCTCCCTATTTTCTTTTAAGGAGAATTTTAAATTCCCCCTTTTCAGCCTCACTGGACTGTTATTAAAGGCAAAAAAAAATGCTTCTTACATTCAGTAAGAAGCTATAGTAACCCTATTAAAATAATTAATACTACAAACTTTTGAAACTTACCGAACTCTCTGATTCGACTTAAAGCTTTTTTTGTTATTATATACTCTTTTAAATAAAATATCAAGAAATATATTTTTAAAAATTGTACATACTAAAAATGAGTTAAATCTAAAGGTACTTATTAATCTTATAGTGAAAAGAGTGATTTTTATATGATGAAAAAATTATCGAATTTAACTTTATTTATTCTTATAGCATTACTTCTCTTTCCCCAAATAACCACATATTGTGATGATGACAATAAAGAATGTAATAAGAAAAAGGTTGTTTATTTAACATTTGATGATGCTCCTGGCGGAGAAGTAACTATAAAAACTTTAGACGTATTAAAGGAAGAAAATGTTCCAGCAACCTTCTTCATAATAGGTAATCAAATAAAAGGTCAAGAAGATATAATACTTAGAATGAAAGAGGAAGGTCATAGTATTGGTCTACATAGCTTTACTCATGAAAGAAATAAACTTTATAGTAGTTGTGATGGTTTCATTTCTGAAATGAAACGAGTTCAAAATGCCCTTTATGATGTTACTGGCGAAAATTACTGCATTTTAAGATTCCCTTATGGAACAAATAATAGTACCTATAGAATATCTAATGAAATGGTAAATGCAGTTCATTCTAATGGATTTAAAATATATGATTGGACTCAGGACACTTTAGACGGAGCAAATCCAAACTCCTCTCCAGATACTATCTTAAATAGATCTATATCTACAAAAGACAGTGTTGTAGTCTTAATGCACAATGCTTATGCAAATAAAAATACCGCTATAGCAATTAAAGGTATAATTAAATATTATAAAAGCCAAGGTTATACCTTTGAAAAAATAACTGTGGATACTCCTGAAATTTATCATGTACTAAAAAAATAATATATAAAAAGCTCATGTTAATTATTATATTTTAACATGAGCTTTTTAAATTATGTTAAGCTTCTATGCTTATTTGTTTTTTCAAGCCTCTTATTACTATTAATGAAAATAGTAATACAAGTACTATTCCTTTTACTATACTTGTTCCACTAATACTCCACCATACTCCATTTATCCCTAAAATCTCTGGTCTAAATAAAATTATAGCCAAAGGTACTCTTAACCCAGTAAAAATAATACCTATTATTGATGGAATAACAGTTCTTCCTACTCCATAAAATGCTCCTGATGTTGTTATTTCCAAGCACATAAATAATTGTGAATACCCTAAAATCTTCAAATAATCAATTCCTTGTGCTATTGCTTCACTTTCATTTATAAATATTGAAAAAATACTTCTACCAAAGAACACCAATAATATTGTAGTAAATATTCCCAATAAACAAGAAATAAATAGTGTAACCTTATATCCTTTTAATACCCTATTCCATTTCTTAGCTCCATAGTTTTGTCCAATAAATGCAGTTAATGCACTTGCAAATCCACCAGCAGTCATCCATGAAATAGATTCTATTTGTGATCCAACTTTTTGAACTGCTATTGAAACTGGTCCTGCACTAGCTACGATTCTGCCAAGCAACATTGAGAAAAATGTAAATAAACAATTTTGGATTGCTGTTGGCCCTCCAAACATACATATATTTTTTATATACTTTAAAGTAATAAATTTTTTATTACTAAAACTAAAATTATATCCATTTTTAATAAATGTATATATAAATATAAGAGTAACTAGAAGTTGTGATAGTACTGTTGCTAAAGCTGCACCTACTACCCCTAATGGTTTAATTCCAGCAAACCCAAATATTAAAACTGGATCTAAAATTATATTCATAACTAATCCTATAGTGTTTACTATAAATGGTGTTTTACTATTTCCCGAAGCAGTAAATATTCCTGTAAATTGTGGATTTAAAAAAGCACATATCATTCCTAATGCAATAATAATTAAATATTCTAAAGACATCTTTATTATATTTGCGTCTCCTAAATTAAAAAAACCTATAAGTTCATTCCTAAATAAAATTAAAATAACTCCATATATAATTGACATTAAAACACATAATGTTATGCTACTATATACATATGAATTCCTCTCTTTTTCATTATTTTTACCAATGGCTTGTGACACACCAACTTCTGCACCAGTCTTACTTATTAAAACTAATGAATTTCCAAACCAAGCAAAAAAGCCAGCAGTTCCAACTGCTGCAACTGCTGCACTTCCTGCTTTACCAATCCATATCATATCTACTAAACTATATGCCATTTGAATAAACGATGTCCCCAATATTGGTAAAGATAAAGCTATTAATGTTTTTATTATATTCCCTGAAACTAGATCAACTTTTCTCTTCATGTATCTTTCTCCTTCTATATTTTTTCACAATAAAATAGAAGCAATAAAAATTTTACCACTCCTATTTTTTTAACTAGTAATTATCTAATTATTTTTCTAATAAATTTACCACTTTTTCAAAAGATTCAGGTTTACTGTAAAAATAACCTTGAACAATATCACATAAAATTGATTTTAAATAATCAACTTGCTCCTCAAGTTCTACGCCTTCAGCTACAACTTCTATGCCTAACTTATGAGATAACTGTATTATATTTTCTACAATCCACCTACTTTTATGATTTTCTATCATATCAATAACAAAACTTCTATCAATTTTTAATGCATCAATTGGAAGTTTAGTTAAATAATTTAATGATGAATACCCTGTTCCAAAATCATCTAATGCTATTGTGGAACCAAGTTTTTTAAGCTCATATAATGATCTTAATGTATCTTCATAGGATTTAATTAATATTCCTTCAGTTATTTCAAATTCAATATATCTACCATCAATCTTATAAATATCACATAAATATTTTACATAAGTTATTAACTTTTGATTTCGTAATTGTACATCAGATAAATTCACTGCAATTTTAAAATTTGAATATCCTGACTTTAACAACAAATCAACTTTCTTAAAAACTTCCCTCAAAACAAAATTTCCTAAGTGTACTATCATTCCATTATTTTCGGCAACAGGAATAAATTCATTTGGAGGAACGTTACCAATCTCCTTATTATTCCATCTAATTAATGCTTCAAATCCATTTACTCTCTCATGAGCTAAAATTACCTTTGGTTGAAATACAACATACATTTCTTCATTTTCAATTGCACTCATCAGATTATTTTGTATTTTATATGCTCTATCCATTGCTTGTGCAATACTATCATTAAAAAATTGATACTGATTCTTTCCCTTTGTTTTTGCCTCATACATTGCTGCATCTGCATTTTTTATTAACTCATCAAATCTATATCCATCATCTGGATAAATTGCTATCCCTATGCTTGTTGTAACATGTACTTGTTTTCCTTCTATGTTATACGATTTATTAAAAACATCTATAATAGATTGTGCCTTAGTTTCTATCTCTGTTAATGTTGTAGCATTATGTAAAAATATTAAAAATTCATCGCCTTCAAGTCTACAAATATAATCATCACTAATAATTTTATTTTTAAGCTCTCTAGCAACTGATTTTAAATATTTATCTCCATATGTAACTCCAAAAGTATCATTTATATATTTAAAATTATCTAATCCTAATATAATTAATGCACTTTTGTTATTAGAATTTTTATTTATCCCTAAATAAAAATCTATTTTATCTTTTAAATAAATTCTTTTATGCAATCCTGTAACTTCATCTAAATAAGGTGTATTTTCTAATGGTGCTACTTCATCTTCATTCGAATCAATTACTTTACTAACGTATCCCTCATATCCTATAACTTCTTCTTCAACTATTACTTTATTTAAATGAATTTTAATCCAGTTATCCATTTCAAGACAAGGACTTTTTAGCTGTAACTTAAAATCTTTTTTAGCTAAATTACACTCATTAAATAAACAAAGAAATTTTTCAACATGATTTTCATGAATATAATCACAAAATTCATCTATTGAAATATTAAGATTGTTACATTTAATATCAAATATACTTTTTAAATTGCCGCGCAAACTAACTTTTTTATTTTTTATCTCTATAAAAATAATAGCCCCATACAGTCCCTCAAACTCTGAGCAGACATTTTCATTTGCGTTTTTCTTCCCCTTGCCTATATTCATATTACTACCCCTATTTCGAATTTTGTAGTAAATATACTACTATTCGTTACTTGTACTCTCTTTATTCTTCTTATCATTAATCAATGTAGTAACTAATGCTGTTGATGCAGCGATAACTACTGCAATTTTCCCTATTTTTTTCAATTTCATATACATTACCTCTTTTTAATTATCTAACTATTTATTAATATCATTACTGAAAAAACTATTTGAATTGATTTATATCTGTATGATATTTATATCCGATAGTTTCAAGTCTCTTTTCGATACATTCTTTTTCAATCCCAATATCTTCACAATACTGATCTAAACTTGAATAATAATCTCTTAACTTCATATTAACCATACTTACTAGTATATTAGGATCCATTTTTATTAATGTTTCTTTATCCATTTTTACCTCCATAATCTATATATGTTATTTTAATTACACATTATCCAAATTTTCCTCATACTTATATTTTATATAAAAATAAGCTAAAGTACATACCTTTTTAGTACTTTAGCTTATTTTTTTATTTATATTTACTTTATATAAAATATATTTTATTTTCCATTTCCAACAGGATTTACTTCTGGTACTTTTGCTGCTCTTGGTTTTTTGGGCCCTTTAAAGTGATCATTTTCCCAAGTGGCCTCTTGACCTTTCTTAGCCATAACAACACCTCCACTAAATATTATATATTTAGTATTAGCAACCTATCCTGTTTTATTCCGCTTTATTGATTTATTTCTTTGGATTTTCTGGGTCTAAAAACGAATACTTTTCTCCATCCTTTTCCCATCCTAAAATAGAATTCATATTAACGTTTGCCGCAGCCTTAAATATAGATTTATCAACATCATTAAAGTTTTTCTTCAACTCAGCTATCATATCCTTAATTTCATGTCTCTTATTACCAATCTTTTCTGCAGCAACCATACAAGCACAATTAAGTGGCCATAATCCAGTATACTTAATAAATCTTATTATTGCTTCTTCCTCTACATAATAAAGTGGTCTTATAAGTTCAATACCTTCAAAGTTATCAGCCTTTAATTTAGGTAACATTGTTTTAAAGTTTCCTGCATAAAGAACATTTAACATAGTTGTTTCAATTACGTCATTATAGTGATGCCCTAATGCAAGCTTATTGCATCCTAATTCTCTAGCCTTATTATATAATGATCCTCTTCTCATTCTTGCACAAAGATAACATGGATAATCTTTTGCTTTTTCATCAATTATTTCGAAGATTTTTGATTCATAAATATGTACTGGAATATTTAAATGCTCGCAGTTTTCTATTAATAAATCTTTTATTTGTGGATGATATCCTGGATCCATTGCTATAAACTCTACATCAAAATTTACTTGACCATGTTTTTTTAATTCTTGAAATAACTTTGCCATTAATAGCGAGTCTTTCCCACCTGAAATAGCAACTGCTATTTTGTCACCTTCTTCTATTAATTGATAATCCTTAACTGCTTTTATAAATTTAGACCATATTGGTTTTCTATACCTTTTAACAATACTTCTTTCTATTTCCTCAAGAGTCTTTTTAGCTTCTTCTGGTACTATTCTTGCGCACCCATTACCTGCTATACCACTCATCTTTATCACCTCGTATTTTTAATAACAAAATTTATTTTACTTAAATTATATAATAAAAGCAACTATTTACAATAGTTTATGTCATGTAAAATAAAGGTTGCATCAATTATGATACAACCTTTATTAAATTAACAAAATTTAATTTAAAATTACATTTATCTGTAATTAATTTCTCCTAGCTCTGGTACATGATCAAACTCAATTTTAGAACCTTTGTATGTAAATTCTACACCATCAATCCATTCTCCAGTATATTCAGTTTGTAATAAGTTTCTTATTAAAGTGTATTCAGTTATCTCTCCACCCGTTGATCCTGCAAAGAAATTGTTATACCAACTTATTCCTTCATAATCTGAAAATTGTACATCTCCAGCATTATTACCCATTTCATCTAAATTAAATACAGCAATCTTCTTTCCATCTATGTCTTTAATTTCAGTAAGAGATATTGGTAAATTATCAAAAGCTTTTTCACTTAATACACTTGCAATTTTTGATAGTTTATTCTCTAACGATTCATTTTTATTAATTTCAACTTCACCTAAATTAACTTCTGCTCCTTGTTCTGCATCTTTAGAGTATAATTTAAATACTTCTACTTTAGATTTATCCTCAGAATTTTCTTCTGTATTGCTTATTTGTTCATTATTTTCTTCCTCATCTTCAACTACTGTTTCATCATTTGCACCATCGTTATTTGAATTTGAGTCTTCAACTACAACATCATCATTTTTGCTTCCAGAAGCATTTGTACCTGTACATCCATAAACTGATGCTCCCATAACAAATATCATTGCTACTGCAATTATTTTTTTTAACCTTATGCTTCTCATATCTCTTCCTCCAATTATATTATTTGAAGTTGAACCCAACATCCTTAGCTTCATGAGAGTCAGATCCATAAACCATTTGTATATTATTTTTTATTGCTAAATCATACAAATCTCCACTTGGATATTTTTCTCCACAATACTGCTTTCTTAATCCGGCTGTATTACAGTCCAATTCATAATTTCTTAATTTAACTTCATTAATTATTTCTTCAAATAATTTATCATTTTTATAGTTAATAGGATATAGCTTATTAAATATCCTGATTAATGTAGGATGCCCAATCCTTTTAGGCTTGTAATTTCCTAAATTACTTTTTATTCCCTTCAATAATGTATTATAATATAAATTATATATTTTTTCTACACTTCCCAACTTATTTAATAACTCTTCAAATGACTCAATACAATCAAATGCATAATATTTTTCATCATACATTCCTATATGAACAGAGATAATCGCATCATCTAAATACTTTCCATATTCATTAAGCATATTTGTTGTAAACTCTTCATAACCTTCTAAATAATCTACTTCTAATCCAACATTTATTTTAATTTTATCTTTATATTTTTCTTTATAATAACTTGCTTCTTTTAAATATTTTTTCATTTCCTCTATATTGGGAGCAGCCGAGCTTAAAAACTCCTTATCTATTCCATATAAAACTAAACCTTCTGGCATAGTCATGTGCTCTGTAAATGTAATTTCTTCTATTCCTAATTCTATTGCCTTTGTTAAATACTCCTCAAAACTATCATTACTTCCATGTGGACAATAATGACTGTGTACATGTCCATCTCTCTTACTATTCAACTTATTTCCTCCCAATTATTTTATTAATCAATTCATAAGCATTTTATTAAAAACCCCTAAACTAATTGTATTTATATTATCCTTTTTAGCTTTATCTAAAATATTAGTTATTTTAGAGCTTGGCTGATAAACTATTAAATCAACCTTTTCCTCTTCAAAATTCTCTATAATATTTCCACCATTTAATTTTATATTTCTAATAGTTTTCATTTTAATAGCTTCATTATTTATAAGCAATAATATATTTTTTCTCAAAATATATATCACTTCATTTATATTTTCATTAGTATTTATATTTAATATGTCTTCATCAATATCATTTTCTACATTACTTATTTTACCTTCTAAAATATCTTTAAAATCATTTGTAGTAATTATTTCACACCCCAAAACTTTTGCTTTTCTAAGCTTGCTACCTGGTTTCTCACCAACAATTAAAAGATCACATTTTTTCGTTACTACAGTATCAACATTAGCCCCTGCCTGTCTTGCAAGCCTCATCAGTTCTCCTCTTACTAAAAAACCTCTACCTGTAAAAACAACATTTTTACCACCTAATATCTCTCTTGCTGAATTAAAATCTATTTTTTTGTAGTCTATTCTATCCTGCATCTTTTATCATCCCTTAATCTAAATCCTAACTTCATTTTTCTTTAGCACTAATTTTCATTTAACTTATATTATATCATTTTATTAAACTAAAGAATACTAACATATTTATTAAAAATCACTATATATATATTATGAAATCAAATTTTATATTATTTATTATCAATTTTTAAACCTATTATTTTTATTGATTGGAGGAATTTTAATTGAATGAAAAATTAAAAACTGACATTAACTCCTTAATTACTTTTCTAGAGCAACATAATAATGTAAATATTAATGCAGTAATGGGGTTAGATGGATTTGTTGATCAAATCCTTCATGTTGTTAAAACAAGAACTGATGCAAATAACTATATTAGAATGGAAACATTAAGTGAATTCGGCGATTTTATCAGTAAAGCTGCTGGATTAAGCTCAAATGTTGAATTTATTCCTCTTCAAAGCAAACTTGGTGGTAATGGGCCTATTATGAGCAATGCTTTGTCTACCTATGGCTTAAATATAAATTATATAGGTGCCCTTGGTGAAGATTCTATTAATCCCGTTTTTATTGAAATGTCTAAGAAATGTAATATAATTTCTATTTCAAATCCTGGCCTTACAGATGCAGTTGAATTTTTAGACGGAAAACTTATGATTGGCAAACGTGAATGCTTAAAAGATGTTAATTGGAATAAGATCAAAGAAAAAGTTGGAGTAGAAAAGTTAACCTCCATTATTGATAGTTCAACCTTAGTAGGATTAGAAAACTGGACTATGCTTCCTTATATGGCTCAAATTTGGAAAGGTTTAATTAATGAAGTACTTCCTAATCTAAATAAAAAAGATAATAAATATATCTTCTTTGATTTAGCAGATCCTGAAAATAGATTAAAGTCTGATGTTTTAGAAGCCTTATCATTATTAAAAGAATTTTCATCTAAATTTAATGTTATTTTAGGATTGAATGAAAAAGAAGCCTATGAAATTGGAGAAATCTTTGGAGTAACTTCACAAGAAAATAAAATTCCTTTAAAAAATCTTATAATAGAGCTTTATAAAAGATTAAGTATCAATACACTAGTAATTCATCCTGTAAAGGAAGCATGTGCAGTATGTAATGGGAAATACTATTATACTCCTGGGCCTTACGAACCAAATCCAAAATTAACTACAGGTGCTGGAGATAATTTTAATGCCGGCTTCTGCTTTGGACAAGTCTTAGGACTTTCTACTCAACTTTCACTAGTTTTAGGAACTGCAACATCTGGTTATTATGTAAGAAATGCTAAGAGTCCAACCTTAAAAGATATTATCACTTTTTTAAATTACTGGGAAAACTCATTAAATTAATATATTTTCAACAAAAAATTATGTCAACTTTTTTGGCCTAATCATATTATATATTATAACAACAAATGAGGAGGAATATTTTTATGAGTACTAGATATAATAGATGTAGATATTCTAATTACCAAAGTGATGACAATTCAGAAAATACTGTAGATGATCATGTTCATGAATTTGAAGGTTCAACAATGTTTGCTGAAGAATGCGATGATAAACACAACCATCGTTTTGCTGGAGTTACTGGTGAAGCTATAAAATATGGTAAATCACATGTTCATAAGCTATCTACTAATACAGACTTTGTAGATCACCATCATAAAATTTGTGACACTACAGGTCCTGCAATATATGTAGGTAATGGCAAACATGTTCATCTAGTAAAAGGCTATACTACAACTGTTGATGGACATCGTCATGAATATATCTTTGCTACTTTAATAGAAGCACCTACTGTAGATGAAAGCAATTCTGATTGCTAAGTAGTATTTTTATCTTAATAATCTAATCTTTATCTTTATAAAGAAAATAACAAATAAATAGTAGAGGAATAAATACCTCTACTGTTCTTTTTATTATCTAATAATACCTTTTTTAATATTATCTAACAAGGAAATCATAAAACAATTTTCTCTCTATTCGAATATCTTGTTCAAAATTAAAGAAATCGTCTTTATCATATTTTTCTTTTATTAATTTTAATAACTCTGAATTTTCCCCGTAATATTCCTCTTCATAACTTTTTGATTGACTATTTATCTCCTCACATGGGAAATTAATAAATCCACCATCTGTTATGGATTTTATGTACTCTAACTTTTCTACAAACCATTTTCTATTTACTGGTGCAAACCTCGGTTCTTCCCACACTGATTGGAATCCTAAGATAAATTGTGCATCTCTATGATAGAAAGCTGTACTATCACTTTTAACTTCTTTTATTACTCCACCTAATCCATAAAAAGTTATTGCTGTATAAGTAGCTCCTTCCGCTCTTTCATCAATTAATTCTAAAAGTTTAGTAATTTCTTCTCTAGTATAATCCTTATAAACAAATCTACCAGCACTTTTATATCTTTCAAATTCTGGATGACTATCTTGAATTATTTTATTTGCTTCAAAAATATCTATATAATCAAGTTTATAACTTCCTTGAGATACAATATCTTTAATCGGCTTTAGTATTTCATTTGTCAGCTTTTTATCTCCATATACTAATCCAACTATTTTAACACCTTTGCCTCTATCACTTGAATTATAACAAGCTAACTTAAAATTAGCCCTTTTATCCATTACCTTATAAATCTCTTGCCATTTTTCAAGCAAATTAACATTTTCTTCAAAATCTATATGTGTAAAATCTATATTAACTAATGTAACCATATCAATTTTAGGTGGTAAATTATAAGTCATAGAAGTAACTACACCAAAATTACCTCCACCACAACCTCTTAATGCCCAAAACAAATCTTCATTTACTTCCTTATTACAAACTATAGTTTGGCCATTGCAATCTATTAATTCAACTTCAACTAATCTATCACATCCAAGTCCTAAAAGCCTTGCCGAGTATCCCCAGCCTCCACCTAAAGTAAATCCAACTGCACTTACTGTAGGGCATCCCCCACCTGGAAATGGATATCCTTTTCTACCAGTAGCTTCATACAACTCTCTATTTCTTACTCCAGCTTGTACCTTTACTCTTTCATTTTCTTCATCCATGTATATTTTATTCATTTTACTTACATCAATTACTACTACATCATTTCCGTTAGAATATCCTTCATAATGGTGGCGTCCATTTCTTATTCTTATTGAAAGTGAATTAGCCTTTGCAAATATAATTGCATTTTTGATATCATCTTCTGTTTTACAATATACAATTATTAGTGGATACTTCTCTATCGCCCTGTTCCATGCTTTTCTTTCTTCTTCATATTCAAAATCTTCCCTAGTAATAATTTCACCAGTTAATCTTCCATAATCGTAGTTAATCATTATTTCACCTCAATATTGTTTATTAAATAATGTTTTTTATCTCTCTTTTTACTTATAATTGTATCAATAATTTTCTTATTATTAAATAGGCATATATAATTGTTGGTAATCAAACTTTATTTTTACCACACAATTGTAGTTTTATTTTTTGAATTCCTACAAGGTAGCTTGAATTCAAAAAACTTTAGATTTTTTCCTCTTGGTGAAAACCTATCACAAACTATATGTAATATATATCCCATTGTAAAGCCCAATGTTAAATAAATATTTCCTATAAAGTAAACGCAGCCACAGAATAGCAATGTTCCCAACCATTTATGAGTAAACATTCTATGCGGTGATAATTTCCCTAGTATTGTTACTATACAAAACATAATAGCTCCAAAATAATTACTAAAATTACTTTGTAAAAATAGAATAATATCATTTACATTTAGCATAATTCCTAACATATATCCTATAAATATTGCTATTATTAAAAAGGTTAATATTTTATTAAATACCTGTCTTACTTTTGAATTATGAGAATCTATATCTGGCATATATGAACCTATAAACCCTCCTATTATTAATGGTATTAAATAAATTACACTATCAAATGTTTTTGTTATTAAGAAACCAACTCCCATTGTTGCTGTTGCAGTAGTCCCTACAATCATATGTTCTTTTCCACTCATTAATTTTCCATCCTTTGTACAAAATATACTATCGCATCATTTAATTTTACTACAAATTTACTCAAAGTGAAAGTATGTTCTTGCCATTCCTCTATTTACCAATCTAAATATTTATGTATAAAAAAAGCATCAAATTAATGATGCCCTTTCATTATATATTTAATTGTTACCATGATGAGAACATCCATCATGATTACATGTATGAGTGCTATCAAATTCTTTTAATACACCATTCTTAAGTGAATTAATATTATCTGATATTGTTCCTTCAATAGCTTTATATACTTTTATTCCCATTGAATTTAACTTAATAATTGCCCCTTTTCCTATTCCTCCTACAACTACAGCATCAACTACCTCTCCTGATAATGCTTTAATAGGATTACACTTTCCATGTTCATGCCCTAAATCACCATTACTAATTGATTTAACTACATTACTTTCCCCGTCCCATACAACAAATTCTGGAGCACTTCCAAAGTGATTATATGGCATACTATTTAATCCTTCGTTAGAGTTAACTGGAAAACATACTTTCATTTTTACTCCTCCTTAATTTTGTTTTTACAACAACCCTTCATGGATTTGCACCCACGCTTACACCTAGCAGTATTTGCCTCTTCAATATTAAAATTGTACTCATTTGAAATTAAATCAGTATTTTTATGAATAAGAAGATTTATAAAACCTATAGCTTCTTCTAATACTTTCTCATTTAATTCATACATAACATAGTATCCTTGTTTATATGCAATTATTATATTAGCTTCTTTTAAAATCTTAATATGCTGAGATACTGCAGCTTCAGAAATTTCTAAATGCTTAGCAATTCCCTTTGCACAAATATTTCTATTTGATAATAAAATTAGAATTTTTACTCTTGTTTCATCGCCTATAGCTTTAAATATCTTAATCTTCTCGTTCATAAGCACCTCTAATTTAATTAAGTAATTACTTAATTAAATATTAATACTCTTAATTAGTTTTCTCAAACGTTAAATTTACTTGTTTTTCCTTAAAACTTATTAAATTTTATTATTTAGTTTAATTGCCTCTCAAATTCTATCTTTTCCTTCTGCCTTCAAATCCTTTTTTATCCAAATAATTATAGAACATTATTTATTCCCTTCTATTCATAAACTAATTTAATCTCTCTGGTATTAAGTTTTAAAAAAATATATTATAAACAAAGTACTTATCCTTCTAAAAATTTTTTTACTTCTTTTCTCCCATTTAAAACTACAATATTTTTTTCTTTATATAAACTTAATTTTTTAAGTATTTCTGGTCTAATTTTTTTGTTATAACTCAATACCCATTTAAAAAATTCTATATCAATTCCCTCTGGACAACCATCAGCCATATCTGGTCTGCTTTTTCCTCTATACATAAATCGTCTCTTGAAAATTCTATAAAGACAAATATACGTTGGCATATTAATAAATATTATAGTATCTGCATCTTTTGCCCTTATGTCAATTGTTTTAATATAATTACCATCTATTATCCATTTATCTTTGCTTATTACTTCTTTAATTTTTTTATTAAATTCTTTCTGCGGAGTTTCAATCCAGCCTTTATTCCAAAACAACTTATCTAAATGATATACTGGTATATCTAATTTATTAGATAATTTCCTGGAAAATGTTGATTTCCCTGCTCCACCACATCCTATCACAATAATTTTATCCACACTCTCCACCCCTATTTCTCAAAAATAAATTTCCTTCTAATAAAATAAATACTTTTTATATTTTAAAGTTTTAATTCATATTTTTTGAAATATATATGCATAATATTAAAAAATAAGCAGAGTCATGATATTCACTCTGCTTATCTAATGTAAGTTTTATATAAAATTATTGTGCATACTTCTTTAATATTTCAATTATTATATTAGTTGCAATTTCCATACCCTCTACAGTAATATGCTCATATTCACCATGGAATGCATATCCACCAGTTCCTAGATTAGGACAAGGTAATCCCATATAGCTAAGAGTTGCTCCATCAGTTCCTCCTCTTATAGGTTCAATTACAGGAGTAACATTTAAACTCTTCATTGCAGCTATTGCATTATCAATTAAATGCATACAAGGCTTAACATGTTCAGCCATATTCTTATATTGATCAGTAATTGTCAATTTAACAGTGCCTTCTCCATATTTTTCATTTAATAGCTTTTCAACTAACTTTAATGTAGCTTTCTTAGATTCAAGCTTACAAGCATCATGATCTCTTAATATATATCCTAATACAGCATGATCTGTATTTCCTCTAAAGCTTTCTAAATAATAGAATCCTTCATACCCTTCAGTATGTTCTGGCTTTTCACCTTGAGGTAACATTCTATCAAACTCAATACCTACATTTGTTGCGTTAATCATTGTATTCTTTGCTGACCCTGGATGAACTGAAACCCCATGTATTTCTACTGTAGCTGCTGATGCATTAAAGTTTTCATAAGAAATTTCACCTTCAACTCCACCATCCATTGTATAAGCAAATTGCGCTCCAAAATTCTTTACATCAAATTTATTAGCTCCTCTTCCTATTTCTTCATCTGGTGTAAAGCCAATACATATCTTTCCATGTGGAATATTTTCTTTTATTATTCTTTCACAAGCTGTTAATATTTCTGCTATACCCGCCTTATCATCAGCCCCTAGAAGAGTGTTACCATCTGTTGTAATTAAAGTTCTTCCTTTTAAATTCTTCAAATGTGGAAATTTTTCTACTGATAAAACAGTTCCATTTAAAAGAGTTAAATCTTCTCCATTATAATTTTCAACTAATTGTGGATTTACATTTTCTCCTGGTGCTGCTGGTGCAGTATCCATATGAGCTATTAATCCTATACTATATTTATCTTCATAGCCTTTAGTTGCAGGAATAATTCCATAAACATAACAATTTTCATCTACTCTAACTTCTTGAATTCCTATTTCCTTCATTTCTTCAACTAAAATATTAGCTAAATCAAATTGTCTTTTAGTTGATGGTGTAGTTTCTGATTTAGGATCAGACGTTGTATATATTTTTGCGTATTTTATTAATCTTTCATAAGCTTGCATATTTTTATCTCCCTCTATATAAATTATTATATTATTTACATAATTCTATTATTGCTTGTGTAAATATTTTAGCGCTAAGTATAAGCTCATCTATAACTGCAAATTCATCATTTCCATGCATATTATTATCAGTTCCAGGCATTGTGCATCCAAATGCAACACCATTTTTTATGTGATGGACATAAGTCCCCCCACCAATTGCTATACATTCACCTTTTTTCCCACTATACATTTCGTAACATCTTAATAATGTTTGAACAAAATCAGAGTTTTCATCTACATAATGTCCTTCAAATACATTGCATGGTTCCAAAATTACTCCAATATTATTTAAATTTTTAGCAACTACATCTCTTAGATTTTCATCATTTGCACATAGAGGTGCTCTACAATCAAAAGTTCCTTTTAATCCTGTAGTAGTATACTCAAAAATAGTAAATGATAAAGTTAATTCTCCTGAAACTTCATCAGCCATCTTTACTCCAATAGCTTCACCTTTATAGTCACCATGTGGTAATAATTTATTAATTCCACATAATTTTTCAAATCCTTCACTATCAGCAAATGGCATTGAAGATAATAATGTTAAAATTCCAGTTAACGCATTGTTACCACCTTCTGGATAAGCTGCATGGGCCCCTTTTCCTTTTGCTTCAATGATACATTTATTATTTTCTTCATTAACAGTAAATTTTACTCCAATTTTATTTGTTACTGTATCACAATATTTCTCTACTTCATTCTTCTCTATTCCTTCAATTACTGCTGTTGCCTTATCTGGAATAACATTTACCTTAACCCCTGAATTTACTGATATAATTCTAGGAAGTGTTCTATCTTCCTTAAAATCAGCGATAAAGTTAGCTTTTAATCCACCTTTTTCAACATTAATAACTGGAAAGTCAGCATCTGGTGAAAAAGTCATAGGTGCTTCTTTTTCTATTTTATAATAATACTCGATATCAGAACTTCCGCATTCTTCATCAGTTCCTAATATAAGTCTAACATTTTTATTTAATGGTATATTTAAATCTTTAACTGCCTTTAATGCATATAATGCTACTATTGCTGGCCCCTTATCATCTGCAGAACCTCTTCCATACAATTTTCCATCTTTTATAATAGGTTCATAAGGCTCTGTAACTGTCCATTCATCTCCAGCTGGAACTACATCAAGATGTGCTAAAATATCTAATGCCTTTTCTTTATCATTAAAATCTACTGTTCCAACATAATTATCATAATTATTAGTTGCAAATCCCATGTTACTTGCAATATCTAATGCTTCCTTTAAAACCTTTACTACACCTTCACCAAAAGGCACTCCTTCTTTCGGCTCTTGTCTATCACTTTTTATTCTTATTACCTTGCATATATCTTCTAGCATTTCGTCTTTATGCAAGTTAAAATATTCTTCTATTTGTTTTTTATACATCATAGTCACCTACTTTTCAATTATGTTATTACTATATTATAACAATACATGCTACAACTGACAAAGACTAATTTATTACTAGCTAAGTATATTTACAAACAACGTTATTACTGCTGAATTAACAAAGTCTACAAACAATGCACCTACTATAGGTACAACGAAATATGGTGTTGGTGCAAATCCAAACTTTGTACTTAATGCATCCATATTAGCCACTGCATTAGGAGTTGCTCCCATTCCAAATCCACAGCTTGCTGATGCAAATACTGCAGCATCATAATCCCTACCCATTATCTTAAATGTAATGAAATATGCAAATACAGCCATAAGTACAGATTGAGCTATTAACATTACTACCAATGGTAATGCTAAATCAAATAATTCCCATAACTTTAATCCCATTAAAGCTATACATAAAAAATATCCTAAACTTATATTTCCTATTACTTCTATTTCTTTTTCTTCTATTTCTATTTTTCTTATATCACAGAAGTTTCTTATTACGGCAGCTGCAATCATAGCTCCTATATAAGAAGGAAATGTTAACCCTGTATCTTGAATAAATCCTGAAATCACAGAACCAATTCCCATTGATAGAAAAAGAAATGCAGATCCCTTCATAAGTCTTTTTTGACAAAGAACTGCCTGATTATCTTCATGAAAATCACTTAATGGAATAGATTTATCATGTGATTCTTTTGGTGTCTTTAATTTGTAGTTATCAATTAACCCTTTAGCTACAAATCCTCCAATAAAACTCCCCATAACTAATCCAAATGTTGCTGAAGCAAATGAAACTGTAGTAGCACCACTTACTCCCATTTCCTCTAACAAAGGTCCAAATGATCCTGCAGTCCCATGCCCACCAATCATAGATATTGAACCTGTACATAACCCTAAAAGTGGATTCAAATCAAATAATTTTGCAAGACTTGCCCCTACTATATCTTGAGAAATTACTAAAAGTATTGCTAATCCTAAAAACATAGCTACCTTAATTCCACCACTTTTTAAAACTTTAAAGCTTGCTGTAAAACCAACGCTAGCAAAAAAAGCCGTCATAAATAAATTTTGTAATGTTGTATCTAACATTATAGTTGCAATATTAGTTAGCTTTAATATTAGCATTACTATTGCAAAAACAAGTCCTCCAACAACAGGAGCTGGTATACAATACTTTGATAGAAACTTTATTTTAGTTCTTAGAAATTTTCCTAAATAATATACTACTGTTACTAGTGCCATAGTTTCAAAGATATTAAATTTAAGCTCCATTTTATCCCTCATTTCTTATTAAATTTTATCGTTTGTTAATTACTTCCCATTGTATTTTTCTATTTTACACCTTTTTTATTTTTTTGCAAATAAAGTAATGTTTTGTTAAATTATATACTTTTTTATCTACTTTTTATATTTTATTCTTTATTCTTGAATATTATAAATAGTTGTATGATAATTAAAGGAAACTCATCTTCATATGAAATCAGATGAGTACACTACTTTGTATAAGGAGTAAGATTTATGAAAAAAAATATTTCAAATAAAAAATTAACACTTATTTGCCCTGTTTGTGGTGAATCCATGCATGAATATGAATACGCTTATGATAATAAGGTTCATGGAAAGATTTATTTTAAGTGTGATTATTGTGGCCATAAAGAAAGTAAAATAATTTAATTCGACAATTTGTCCTCACATTTTTTTTGTTTATACATAAAGTGTATTGTAGATAATTTTTACGAAGGGATACACTATTATGTACTATCAAAGAATAGATAAATGTATAAACTGCAATGATTGCATAAACAATACATCTGATGTTGCTTGTAACATTGCTTGTGCTGATACCAAAAAAAACTGCTATGAATCATTTAAAGTTTTTTCTCCTATGACTTATGCTAAAGCATGCATTGTTCTACAACCCTATCAAAACTTATTTGATTTAAACTCAGCTTTTGATGCTGGAACAATATTTAAGGATCTTTATAGTCCTTATTGTGCAATTAAGTATTCTAAGGAGGAAGGACATGAATAAACATGAATGTTTAAACGCAATTAGAAAGCTACAATTTTTTGCATTAGATTTAAATCTATATTTAGATAACTTTCCTAATTGTAAAAATGCAACTGATGATTATAAAGTAATTTCCTCTAAGCTAAGAAAATTAATTTGGGATTATGAACAAGATTATGGTCCTTTAACTAACTTTGGCTCCTCTTATATTCAAAACCCTGATGCATGGATTGACAGTCCTTGGCCTTGGGAAAAAGAAAGTAATAAGGAGGAGTAAGTTTATGTGGTACTATGTAAAAACATTAGAATATCCTGTTAATTTAAAATGTTCTGATTTAAATATGGCAAAACTTTTAATAACTCAATATGGTGGTCCTGATGGAGAATTAGGAGCTGCACTTAGATATTTGAACCAAAGATATACAATGCCAACAAACAAATCAAAAGGTCTATTAACTGACATAGGAACAGAAGAAATGGCCCATGTAGAAATACTTGGAACCATGGTATATCAACTAATGAGCAATGCATCAATAGATGAAATTAAAGCTGCTGGTTTAGCAGGTCACTATGCTGACCACGGTAAAGCTCTTTTTTATACTGATGCTACCGGTAACCCTTGGACTGCAACTTATATTCAAGCCAAAGGTGATGTAATTGCTGATTTACATGAAGATATGGCTGCTGAACAAAAAGCTAGAGCAACTTATGAATGGCTATTAAACTTAACAGATGATGCTGAAATTAAAAAGATTTTAGGATTCTTAAGAGAAAGAGAAGTAGTCCATTATCAAAGATTTGGTGAAGCATTAAGAAACGTACAAGATAACGTTAAACCTAGTAATTTGAATTGTAAATAATAAAATAAAGCAGAGTTTTTTTTGAATTATCATTAATCAAAATAACTCTGCTTTTACTATATATTAATTTAATATTTCTTTTATAGCATGTACAACTCCACTTTCATCATTACTTTTTGCTCTAAATCTTGCTACCTTTTTTAAATCATCATGAGCATTTTCCATTGCATAACTATGATAAGCACTACTCATCATTTCTAAATCATTTAAGTAATCACCAAATACCATTGTTTCTTCATGCTTTATATTTAATAAGTCTTGAACTTCTTCTATTGCAACCCCCTTATTAATACCTTTTGCAGTTATATCAAGCCATATTTCCCCTGATACTGCAATTTGAGCTTTATCCCTAAAATCATCATAATACTTATTACTATTATTTTCTGAGCCTGCAAAATCACAAATAGTAACCTTTAATATATCATCTTCAATTTTAGTTAAATCTGATACTATTTCATATCTTTCATAATATTTTTCTGTTTGCTCAATTAATCTTTTATCATCACTTTCAATATAAGCTGATTTTTTACCACAAAGTATTACATATGAATCTTTTATATTTCTCCCTACTTTGATTAGTTCTCTTGCAAGATTTAAATCTAATGCATTAACTACAAGTTCTTTTCCTTTATAAACCACAAATGTACCATTTTCAGCTATAAACATCATTTTATCTTCAATACCTTCAAATCTTTTTAAAAGATTATAGTATTGTCTTCCACTTGCAGCTGCAAATATTATTCCCTTTTCTTCTAATTTATTAAAAACTTCATAAAATCCATCTTGTATTTCATTTTTAGAATTTAACAATGTTCCATCCATATCTGTTGCTATTAATTTAATCATAACTACTCTCCCCATATTACTTATTTAATATATTACTTTTACATCATATTTGTCTAATTCTACTTTTACTGTATCATCTGGAGCTTTATCTGTAATTATATAATCTACATCTTCTAATGTTCCAAATTTGTGAGCTCCATCTTTATAAAATTTTTCATCATCCATAACAATATAATTTTTCTTACTATTTTTTAATATTTCCTTTTTAACAATTGATTCATCAAAATTAAAGTTACTTAAAAAGTTCTCTTCAATATTAACTCCACCAGCACCTACAAAAGCTTTATCTATATTAAAATGTTTTATTTGCTCCACAGTATAAGCTCCTACTGTTCCCCCTAACCTTTTATTAAACGTTCCTCCAACTGAAATAACTTCAATATTAGGTGAATAATCAAACTCCATTAAGATTCTATTCATATTTGTTATTACTGTTATATTTTTAGTTGTATTTCTTATCATTGATGCAATTGTTAAATTAGTACTTGATATATCTAAGAATATTACATCCTCTTCCTCTAAAATATCACAAACTACTTTAGCTATATGTTCTTTCCCTTCAATATTAACAAATACCCTTGATGTAGTATTTTCATTGTAAGCCCTACCTCTTTCTAGTATTGCTCCACCATAAGTTCTCTTTATTTTCCCTTCCTTTTCAAGCCTTTGTAAATCCTTACGTATCATACTTTCTGATACATTAAATTTTTCACTTAAATCTTTTACTAATACCTTTTTTTTATCTTGAATTATTTCTAATATTTTCTCTAACCTTTCTTCCATAAACATATATAAATACCCTCATTTCTTTATATATAATTTTAAATATCATTTATTTTTGTTTATTATCATTTATTCTCATTTATATGATATACCTTTTAATTTAAAATTTCAAGAATTTATTTCTCTCTTTACTTTTCCTCAATATTCCAATAAAATAATACATAGATATACGATGTATCGAATTCCAATGTATGGTGGTGAGAGTATGAAAATTAACAAAGAACTATTAAAAGGAAGTACAACAGTATTGATCTTAAGTATCCTTAATCGTAAAGATATGTACGGTTATGAAATGATTAAAGAAATAGATTTACGTTCTAAAGGTATTTTTTCATTTAAAGAAGGAACTCTTTATCCAATACTTCATAATTTAGAAAATGCAAATTATATTGAATCTTATTGGGATGATTCTAATAGTGGAAGAAAAAGAAAGTATTATAAAATAACTGATAACGGCAAAAAACTTCTTCTAGAAAAAGAATCTGAGTGGAAATTATTTAGTGAAACTGTAAATAGTGTTTTATGGGAGGGAAGTTTATGTCTAAAATAGAAAATAGTAAAATTATTAATTATATCAATGAAGTATGTAGTTTAGTAAAAAACAAAAAAGTTCATGCTGAAATTAGAGCAGAATTATTATGTCATATAAATGATACTATTGAAGATTATTTAGAAATAGGTATTCCTGAAGATAAAGCAATAGATAAGGCTTTAATACAAATGGGTAATGCTGAAATTATTGGCCATGACTTAAATAAAGCTCATAAATCAAATTCTGATTGGCTTCTTTTAATAATTACAACAGGATTAATATTCTTTGGATTTTTAACTACAGCTTTTATTCAATCAAATACTTCTAATGATGCTTATTATATAAATTATTTTAGTAAACTATTGGTCTTTTTAGGGATGTCAATTGTATTATCATTATGTATTTTAAAAGTAGACTATAGAAAACTCAAAAAATACTCTCTTACCTTTTATATAAGTAGTATTGTTTTACTTTTGATTACATTAGCTTTTTCTATGCCTGTATATGGTATGAAACGTTACTTAATTATAGGTGCTTTTTCTCTTGACACTTTAGCAGTTACCCCTATTTTATTAATAATTTCTCTTGCTGGAATATTTGATAATTACAATTGGAATAATAAAAAATCATTATTTGAAGGTCTTACTTTATCATTCATTCCAGTAATACTATTTATATATTTACAATCATTATCTACAATAATAATATACTTAATTGCAGTTTTTACAATTATGCATTTATCAGGTTTTAAATTAAAATATTTAATTATTATTTCTGCTTCATTGGTTTCTATATTCTTGTTATGTATCTTTAAAACAGCCTATAGAATTGAAAGATTTTTTATATTTTTAAATCCTGCAAAAGATATAGATGGCCAAGGTTGGATTTATAATCAATTAAACACATTAAGAAATTCTGCTGAATTATTAGGTAATAATTCTAATATTAATCTTTCTATCCTTCCTGATGCTAATATGGAGTTTGCACTTACATCAATAATATTTTCTTTTGGATGGATTGTTGGAATACTTGTTATAGCATTAGTTTTATCTTTTATTATAAGAATTGGGCTTATTTCTAGTAATACTAAAAATACCTATGGAAAATTATTAGTAAGTGGACTTTGCTCATTATTTGCAGTTCAATTTATATTAAATATTTTAGCTAATTTTTCTCTTTCTCCTATATTAGGAATAAACATGCCATTTATAAGCTATGGTGGAAGTCAATTAATTATAAATGTACTTGCTATTTCTATAATTAATAATGTTTACAAATTTAGAAATGTTTCTTCAACATTTACAAATTAACTTTAGATAAACTAAAACTTTATGATAAAAAGGGGACAACACTATGATAGGTATTTCATTTATCTTTTCAGTTATTTTATTTACTCTAATTTGGGTAATATTTAGAATTAAATTTTATATAAAAAACAAGCCTATAAATAAAATTAGAGAAGTATTTATAAACTTATTTTTCATTTATTTTTTAATATTAGTTAATTTAACAATGTTTAAATATGGAGAACTAATGCTAGATTTTGATACTAGGTTTTATATCAATTACATTCCATTTATAGAAACAATAAGAATGTTTAATAATGACTTTGCAGATATACACATAGCACTTTACAATGTCATAGGTAATATATTATTATTTATACCACTAGGATTTGGAATACCACTACTTTTCAATAAAAAGAATAAATTAAGTAAAATTATATTATATGGATTTACAGCTTCTTTAACTATAGAAGTTCTTCAACTTTTTACGCCTTATAATTTCACTGATATAGATGATATTATTTTTAATACATTGGGAACTATTTTAGGTTTTATAATATTTAATATGGATTATATATTATTTAAAAATACTAAAATTGGAGATTTTATTAAAAGTCTAAATAGCCACTTTGATGGTAATTTAATCCTAAAAACTATTAACCCCATAGCAACAATGATTTTACTCTTTGCACTTTTATCTTTTGGATTATTATATAATGAAACTATTGCTGATAATTCTTCAGATGATAAATTAGCAATTGAAGTCCTTGGAAATACTAGAGTTGAAGATTATAGAATATCAAGAGATTTTGAAAACTATAAATTTTTCCTATCTGATGATAATGAATTTATAGAGTTAAGAAATATTAAACGCATTTTAAATAATAGATGGTATTATGGAAAATTTAATACTAGCTTTGAAATTAAAAATGGTGATTATTCTATTATGACATTAAATGAAGATAAACTTATTTCAGGAGTTGTATTTGGAAAAAATAAAGATGCTCATATTATTGAGATCAATTTTAAGGGTGTAAAATATCTAGAAAATTTAATAGAAAACTCTTATTTTATAGTACCATTTCCTAACTTTGAAAAAGCAGATAATCTTACTGATTTCTATAACTTTTTTAGTGGTGAAGAATGTACCGACTTAGAAATTAAGTTTTATAATAAAGATGGAAATGAATGCTCAAACATGAAATTTGCTTAAGATAAAGATGATATATTTCCAACAGTTGATTTTTATCTATTGAATATAGTAGACCATTTATTATAAATTTAAAATGATTATATTGGCCGTTTGAATATCTTTAAATACATTTGTACTTTATCTGATAATATCATTAAGTAAAAAAGAGGAAGAAATAATTTTTATACAAATCAAAAAATTATCTCCTCCTCTTTTTTTAATACTAAGCTTCTTTAAGCTTATCTGTTTTTTCCTTAAGCTTGTTTGCCTCTTTTTCATCAACTTTTGAATTATAAAAAATTCCTAACACAACTATTATTGCACCTAAAAGTTTTTGCCATGAAAAGTCTCCCATGACAATTGCATCAATAACAATTGCACATAACATTTGTCCAGAAAACATTAATAATGTACTATACACAACAGGAATTTTTGGTATTACTATATTAGAAGTATAAACAACTATTACTCCCATAATTCCGCCGAAGAAAATATATAATGGCATTTTACTCATATCTAGAATAGATGGTGCTGAGGTACTACCCATACCTATTAAAATAAAAACTCCTCCAATAAGTCCACCTATATAATGAATTATTGTACTTTGAATTAATCCAATCTTCTTTCCAAGTGTAGAACTCACTATCATTGATAGTGTAGTTAATACCCCACCAAATACAGCTAATAAAATCATCAACATACTACTTTTCCTCCCTTATGCCACTGTCATAATAACTAGTCCAACTAAAACTATAAAAAAACCTACAAGTTTTTTAGGATTAAATTCATATTTAGTTAAACCAAATAATCCAAAATGGTCTACTAAGGATGAAAATACTAATTGTCCAAATACCGCAAGTGCTGTAGTTAAAGCAACACCTATACCTCCTATTGTAATTATGTTAACTAATGTAAGCATAACTCCAAAAATTCCACCTAAAAATAAATAAAATGGTATAGCTTCCTTTATTACTATTTTTTCTTTCTTAATTGCAGCAACTATAAGTATTGCAATTAAACCAACTGCATGAATAATTACTACAGAATATGTACTTCCAACATAACCTTCTAATCCACTATTAAAAGAAATCATGACAGAAATAAGTGCTCCAATGACTAACGCTAAAATATTATACATTTAAAATCCTCCAGTTAAATTTCTAGAAACATCTTATCAAATAGATATAAAAACAAAATAGGACATTTGTCCTATTTTGTTTTTAATAGTATACTCTTTTATATAAATTTAATAAATAATATGTATTATTTTGTCTATGCTTAAAGGAGAATCTATGAAAAAAATAACTAACAATGAGCTACTTATTTATTATGTTAATAAATACTCTTTATACTCCTACTTAAATAAAAATTTACTAAACTCTTTAGAAATACATACATTTAATAAAAATGAATTTCTTTGTTTACTAAATGATAAATTATCTTATATGTATTTTTTAGTAAAAGGAAAGTATAAAGTAACTACTTTGCTTTCAAGTGGCAAATCGTTACTCATATGCTTTAACACTCCTCTTTCTGTTATAGGTGATATTGAACTTATTGAAAATCCTTATGCTGACTGTAATGTTCAAGCTTTAGAACCGTGTATTTGCTTAGCGTTACCTATAAATATGATAAAAGAATACGGTTATAATGATCCAATATTTTTAAGATTTATAATCTCTTCCCTACAAAAAAAACTTAGGCAAAATTCAAGTTATATGAGCATTAACATGCTTTCTAAAATTGAAAATCGCTTTGCAAGCTATTTAGTTTCATCTATATACTCGAATAATTCTGGTGAAATATTAGTTGATATAGATGGTATTAATAATTTAGCTGAACTTTTAGGCTCCAGTTATCGCCATTTAAATAGAGTTATTAGAAATTTTTCTGACTTAAAAATCATAGAAAAAAATAAAAATATAATTAAAATTTTAAATTTAGAAAAGTTAACAATGTTAGCTCAAGATATTTAAAATTTAGAAAACTTAACAATGTTAGCTTAATATATTTATAAATATTAACTAAAAAGTTTTAAATATTATTTGATAAGGCTAGTTAATCCTAAACCTAAGGAAATCCAGTTTTCCTATTACACCTTTAAATTTATTTGTATAAAAAGTAATGCTTTGTTAAAATATCTAAGTATTAAATTTCGGAGGCAAAAAACATGATGCAAAAATTATTAAGTAAAACTCGTCAAGCTATAAATGATTTTAATATGATAGAAGAAAATGATAAAATTGCAGTAGGATTATCTGGAGGGAAAGATAGTGTAACACTTCTTCATATCTTAAAAAATTATCAAAAATTTTCTCCAGTAAAATTTGAGCTTATTGCAATAACATTAAATCCTGGTGGAGTTGATAATGGACCTCTTCATGAATTATGTAAGAATTTAGAAGTTCCATTTTACGAAGTTCAAACAGATATTGCAAAAATAGTATTCGATATAAGAAATGAAAAGAACCCTTGCTCTTTATGTGCAAAACTAAGACGTGGTGCATTAAATGGTACTGCACAAGATCTTGGTTGTACTAAAGTTGCCTTAGGCCATCACAAAGATGATGCTGTTGAAACATTTGCAATGACAATGTTCTATGAAGGGCGAATTAACTGTTTTTCTCCAAAATCATATATGGAAAAATTTGATGTTACTATTATTAGACCAATGGTATATATAGATGAATATATGATTAAACGTGCTGTTAAAACTTATAATTATCCTATTATAAAAAATCCATGTCCTGCTGATGGACATACAAAAAGACAGGATATGAAAGAATTAATTAAAGATTTAAATAATACATTTCCTAATTTTAAAGAAAAATTATTTTCTGCACTTAACAATTCAGAACAACTTTTTATATGGGATAAAAATGAAATAGCTAAAATCAATTCTAAAGAATAAAGTTTTTACTTTTACATAAACTATCTTCGATTACTTATAGATTAAGGAGCGATTATATGTCAAGTTATACTGGTGTCGTAAAATGGTTTAATTCTGAAAAAGGTTATGGATTTATATCTGCTAATAATGGAAATGATATATTTGTTCATCATTCTCAATTAAAAGAAAATGGCCCTGATAGTGGATTACACGAAGGAGAAAACGTGTCATTTTCAATTGCAGATGGTGAAAAAGGACCTATGGCTATAAATGTTCATAAATTATAAAAAAATGGTAGAGATTTTATAAATCTCTACCATTTTTAATTATAAATAAACTTTTTCTTCTAATCCTGCTGATGTTAATGCAATTGTTAAATTTCCATTCTTACAACGTAATTCATCTATTAAATTCTTTTGGCTTACACCTTCTTTTAAATGAATTTTATAAGATATTTCGAATAATGCACCAAAATCTTTTGTTTTTACACTTTCAGTAGCCCAGTTAGTTGAATAACTATCTAAAATTTTATCAAAAACACCTTCATAGTTTAAATCTTCTGGTACTAATATTTTTAATCTCATATTTTTAGTCTTTGGAACTGCAAATTTTATTTTATCTAAAACAATCATAATTATGCATAAGATAACTGTTACTATAACACCATATCCTATATAACCCATACCACATGCAAGACCTACAGCTAAAGTAAAGAATATATAAGATATATCCTTAGGATCTCCAGGGGCACTTCTAAAACGAATTATTTAAAATGCACCTGCTAAACTAAATGCTCTTGCTACGTTATTACCTACTAAAAGAATTATTATTGAAATTATAACTGGTAACATTATTAATGTTATTGTAAATCCTGGGGTATACCCCTCTTTCTTATGAGTGTACATATAAGCTAAACTTATTAATAACCCTAATATTATTGATGATCCTATAACTAATAATGCATTTGCTAATGTAAATGATTCTCCCGTCGTTGATGATATTATCGTTTCTAACATATTTTTACTCTCCTCATTTCATTTTCTTTATTTTTATTTAAACAATACCTCATATACTCATTTCCATACTTTGAAAACTTTGTACTATATATAGATAAATCAGAAAAGATTTCTACTAACCATAAAGGAATTGCTCCTAATATTTTTACTTCCATTAAATATTGATTTGGTTCTAAAAGTTCATCACCAAAATTTCCTGCTTCTAATAACAAGTTATCTCTTCTTGTAATTATTTTAGAATCAAATGTTAATCTAAAGTCTTTATCAGTCTTACAAAAGAACGCTTTTCTACTATAACTTATATAAACTTTAGGTTTAACCTTATTATTTTCTAAATAATTTTCTATTTCATTTAATACTTGATTACTCATATAATCATCTTTTTCAGGTCTAATTCCTTTATTTAAGAAATCCTGAACTTCTCCTAGTGTTAAAACTACCCTTCTTTTATTTACTACACCATTTATTTTTTTCTTTATTTCTAAAAATACTTTATCCTCTTTACTAACTGGCGTTTTATAACTTCTTAATCTAAGCTTTTCTTTATAATAGGGTTTATTTATTGAATGTCTAATGACTTGATTATCAAAAGTATCATAATAAATATTATAAATACTATAGTTATTACCATTTTTACAATGCTCATCTGCATCCATATATTCACTTATTCTTTTTATAAGTTCATCATATTGACTTTGATTTAACAGATATTTTTTTTCGTATCTCTTAAATGATTTTATTGCCATAAAAGTACCTCCCAAAACGTATTATTTAAAATCCTTAATGTAATTATAAAATCCTAACCTTAAAAAAATCTTAAAATATTTTTATGTTTAAACTATTTTTTACAATTCTACTCTTGAATTTTACATTTTCCTTTATTTATATATAGGAAATAAATTTTTTAAGTAAAAATAAATAATTTCTATAAATAATTTTTTTGTGAAAGTTTAATAAGGAAAATTTAAATTTTTAAAGGCAACTCCTCCTCACTTAAGATTAATTTAAGGTTTTATTGTTAATATAATTTTGTAAGTATGATATTAAATTAAAAGTTAAGTAAATTTCTTGTGAATAGAAAATTGTTACTTAAGAAATTTTGGAGGAAATTATGAAGAAAAAGTTTATTATATTATTAACTGTTGTTACCTTATGTGCTAGTACAATAGCTTGCTCAAAAACATCAAATACAAATAACACTAATACTACTGCTCAAGAAACTACAAATACAGTTATAAATTCTGATTTAAAATTGGATGATGATATTGGTGAAGTTACTTGTAATATTAATTTAGATAGCTCAATTACTGTAAGCGGGACTGGTGCTACAGTATCTGATAATAAAGTAACTATTACCTCCGGCGGAGTTTATGAAATAAGTGGTACATCTTCTAATTGCCAAATAATTGTTAATAGTGAATCTGAAGAAAATGTTTATTTAGTTCTTAACAATGTAAACTTAACTTATGAAAATAGTGCACCTATATATGTTCAAGCAGCTAAAAATGCAATATTAGTTTTGCCTGATGGTACAACTAATACTATAACTGATGGTGATTCATATACATTTGAAGATTCTACTACTGATGAACCAAATGCAACAATATTTAGTAAAGATGATTTAACTATTAGGGGAAATGGTACTTTAACAGTTAATGCTAATTATAATAATGGTATTACAAGTAAAGATGATTTAAAAATCACTGGCGGAAATATCACTATTACTTCTGCTGATGATGGGCTTATGGGTAAAGATTCTATTACTATAAAAGGTGGAAATATTACTATTAATGCTTCTGGTGATGGTTTAAAATCTACCAATAGTGAAGAAACTGAGAAAGGTTATATTGATATTCAAGGTGGTACACTAAATATCACTTCAACTAATGATGGAATACAAGCTGAGAGCAATGTAAATATATCTGATGGAACTATAAATATAACTACTGGTGGTGGTAGTGCAAATAGTAGTTCTAAAAATAATAATGATCAAAATCCATGGGGACAATGGGGAAATAGCTCTAGTAGTAGTTCAAGTACTAGTACTGATACTAGTAGCGCAAAAGCAATTAAAGCTGTTAATACAATAACTATAGATGGAGGTACTTTTACAATTGATTCTTCTGATGATTCAATTCACTCTAACAATAGCATTGTAATTAATGGTGGTACTATTGATATTTCTTCTGGTGATGATGGAATTCACTCTGACACAACTTTAGATATTAATGGTGGAGATATAAATATAAGTAAATCTTATGAAGGAATAGAAAGTACAACTATAAATATTAATGGTGGTAACATTCATTTAGTTGCTAGTGATGATGGCATAAATGCATCTGGTGGAAATGATTCATCTTCAACAAGCGGAAGACCTGGCCAAAATAACTTTTCTTCTGGAAATGGTCAAATAAACTTTAATGGTGGATATGTTTATATAGATGCGTCTGGTGATGGTATTGATGCTAATGGTTCAATCGAATTAAATGATGGTACAGTCATAGTAAATGGGCCACAAGATAATGGAAATGGTGCCTTAGATTATGATTCAACATTTAATATAAATGGTGGACTTCTAATTGCAGCCGGAAGTTCTGGAATGGCACAAAATCCAAGTACTTCTTCCACACAAAATTCAATTAATGTATATGTTAATGGAACAGCAAATAGCTTATTAACTATTAAAGCTGAATCTGGAGAAGAGATAATTTCATTTGCACCATCAAAGTCATATCAATCAGTTATTATTTCATCACCTGAATTAGAAACAGGTAAAACTTATAGTGCTTACTATGGAGGTACATCTACTGGTACATCTACTGATGGGTTATACACTGATGGTACTACTAGCGGCGGTACTGAAATTACTTCATTTACTCTTTCTAGTACTGTAAGTAATGTATCTCAAAGTAGTGTAACAACTGGTGGCAGTAATTCTGCTATGCCTGGTGCAGGAGGAAATATGACTAAACCTAATAGTGGAAGACGTTAATCTAATCTTTTTCCTATATAAGATAAAAAGGTGAAGCATTTAAATTTGCTTCACCTTTTAAAATTTCTATCTCCTAAAATTAATTTTATTACTTAGGATAAATTCTATTTTCACTCTAAATCATTACCATTTGAGTCCTTAATCTTATTAATATAGATTAAAATACATTCTATAAATCCCCATATTTCTGTAATAATCCAAGTAATTCCACCTGTAAAGTATCCTAGAATCCATAATGACAATTGTACTATTCCTATTTTTACATATCCTAAATAAAATCTATGAATTCCCATTCCACCTAAGAATAGTGCTAAAAATACTGCTATTAATTTACTTTTTGCATTTTCTCTTGCCACATATCTATTATCATTTAAGTTAGCTCCACAAAATTCACAACGCTCCAAATCATGCTTCTTTATTATCGAACCGCACTTGTAACAATAATTATCCCCTAATCCTTTTTCGGTACCACAATTTGTACACTTAGAACTTTCATTACTTATGAGTTGTCCACATTCTCTACAATACACAAGTTTCCTCCTATAAATTATTGTTATTAAAATATATAATAATTCATAGGATAAATATTCTTATTAATATATTAAAATTTTCATTTAAATACTGTTCTACCTTTTACTCAATACCACACATATAATTTTATTAATAAAACTTCTAATAATCACCATAATACTCTTCTAAAGTAATATTTTTCTCATATAACTCTGTAGCTAAATCAACCCCTAAATACCTAAGATGCCATGGTTCATAATTATATCCTGTTATATCCTCTTTCCCTTGTAAATATCTAATTATAAATCCATACTTATGAGCATTTTCCTTAACCCATTTTCCTTCTTTCGTATTACCAAAATCAACTGATAATGTACCGTTATATTTAGCTAATGTTATATCCATAGCTAATCCTAACTGATGCTCACTAGCACCTGCTGGAGCTGAATATCCACTATAAGGATTATATATACTCTTTTGATAACTATAAGATCTATATCCCGACACAGCATATAAATAATAGTTTTCATCTTCAGCAGCTTTAAATAATTCCTCTAATGCACTTGCTGCTTCTTTTCTCATATATAATCTATTGCTACTGTTAACCGCTCTTACATCTGGTAGCACTAAATCTGTAGGTTTATAATCAGATGACAATGTACTTTTTCTATTTACACAAACAGTTAAACTGCTTGGATCAAAAATTCCCTGTGCTACAACTTTATCTGTAGGCTCGACTATTATCTCCTCACTTGTTATCACTCTGCTAATCTCATTACCATCTTCATATGTTATTGTATAGATGATTTTTTTCTCTCCTTCTACCCCCTCTGAAATAATCCTAGTTTCCCCAACTTTAGTTTTATAGTCATCAACAACTATTTCATTAAAAGCTATTTTCTCAATTACCTCATTCTCTTTTGTTTCAACTCTATTAATTACTATTACTTGATTATTTTTAATTTTATCATCAATATCATAATTTAATTTATCATTAACATCTAATTCAATATTAGCTTCTTCTATTGCTTGTCCAACATTATCTTCCTTTGTTTTGCTTTCTATGACCTTACCATCTACTTGTATAATTATTTTCTTAGGTCTGCTTCCTATCAACAAACCTGTTCCAGCACTTACCAAAACAACTATTATAATACTACTTATTATTTTTTTCTTCATTTTCATCTCCACTAAGTAACGTATATTTTTATTAACCTTCTTCTTGATTATAATATATTTTTCGAGTTTTTATAATATATTGCAAAAAAATAGAGCCATATTCTATATAATATAGCCCCATTTCCCTAAATAATACTATTTTGCTATCTTGCTTATTTCCTTATCTAAAACATCCATTCCATATTCAGCTTGTTCTATTGTCATAACTAATGGTGGTAAAAATCTAATAACATTTCCTAATAACCCTGCATTTATTAATATAATTCCCTCTTCAAAACAACTATTTATTATTTCCTTAACCATTTCTGGTGCTGGTTCCTTTGTCTCTCTATCTTTCACAAACTCTAATCCTATCATTGAACCAAGTCCTCTGACTTCGCCAATCACTTGATATTTTTCTTTCATTTCATTTAATCTTCCCATTATATATTCCCCAAGCTTAAATGATTTTTTACATAAATTTTCTTTCTCTATTTTTTCTATAACCTTTAATGCTGCCACACAAGCAAGCGGACTACCTCCATATGTGCCTCCAATACCACCAACACAAGCTGAATCCATTATTTCTTTTCTACCAACAACTGCACTTAATGGAACCCCTGCTGCTATTGATTTAGACATAGTAACTATATCCGGTGTAATTCCATAATGCTCATAGGCAAACATTTTACCAGTCCTTGCAAATCCAGCTTGTACTTCATCAACAATAAATACTATTCCATTATCATTACATATTTTTTGTAATCCTTGCATATACTTTGCAGATGGTACTACAAATCCACCTTCACCTTGAAGAGGCTCAACTATCAAACATGCAATTTGCTCAGCTGCAATAGTAGTTTTAAGCATTGTTCTTAGCTTTTCTAAACACTCTTCTGCATAATCATCTTCTGATACACCTTTAGGTGCTCTATAGGTATATGGGTAATCAAACTTATACGTATCCGGTACATATGGACCAAATCCATTTTTATATGGTTTATATTTACTTGTTATAGACATTGTCATAAGAGTTCTTCCATGAAATGAACCATTTGCTGATAATATTCCATGTCTCTTTGTATAAGCTTTTGCAACCTTTATTGCATTTTCTAACGCCTCAGCTCCACTATTAGCAAGCATTACTTTTTTCTCATAATCACCTGTTACTATTTCAGTTAACTTCTTAGATAATTCTACATAAGGTGAATAAGTTGCCACATGAAAGCAAGGATGTATATATTTTTCTACTTGCGCTTTTACAGCTGCTATAATTTCATCATCACAATGACCTACATTTTGCACACCTATACCTGCTGCAAAGTCTAATAAAACATTACCATCAACATCTTTTACTAAAGCTCCCTTAGCTTCTTCTATTGCAATGGTTGTTGCCATTGACACACCATTTGCTACATATTTTTTTCTACCTTCAATTATTTCTAATGATTTCGGCCCTGGTATAGCTGTTACTAATTTTACATTTTTCTCATTAATCATAATTACACCTCAAAACTTTTATTTTTTTATATTAATTATTTTTTACTTATTTACCTTTAATTTTTAACTTATATTCTATCAATAATCTCTTCTTCCATTACTTCTTCCTTAAAGAATTTCTCTTCTAGCTGCTTTTCATATTTATTTGCAACCTTTGCCCAAACAAAGAATACTGATCCAAGAACTGTCCAAGCTATTAAAATTCCCCATTCATATGGCCATACTAATGCTGCAGGAGACCCTGGTAAATACATTATTGCTAAAACAACACACATTATTACTGCAATAGTTCCTACAAGCTTTCCATGTTTAACTTTATATGGCCTACTCATTTCTGGCTCTTTTTTCCTTAATACTAAAAATGAAATTGAAACAATTAAGTAAGCAACTACTATTGTTAATCCACCCGCATCTGATAACCATACAAGCATTTTTCTTCCTAAAAATGGTGCCAATGATGAAATTACGCCAACTAAAATAACTGCATTACATGGTGTTTTATATTTGTGATGAAGCCTTGCTAAAAAACTTGGAAGCATTCCAGATTCAGCCATAGAATAAATTGCTCTACTTCCTCCAACATAAAATGAATTCCAACTAGTCAAAATACCTGCAATTCCACCTATAATTAAGACTTTTGATGCTATTGGGCTATTGAAAAATACATTTGCCATTGCATCTGCTGTTACTAACTCTGAAGTTTCTATTTGAGTTGAGGACATTGCTAAAGAAACCCCACCTATTATTGCCACATACCAAACAACAGCCATAACTACTGATAATATAAGTATTTGTCCAATCTTTTTAAAAGGAATATTCATTTCTTCAGCAGCTTGTGGTATAACATCAAATCCAACATACATAAATGGTGTCATTACAGCTACAGCTATAATTCCATTAACTCCATCTTTAAATAATGGTTGTACATTTGATACCTCTCCATTAAATAGTGATCCTGTTATAAGTGATAATCCTATAATTGCTATAACTATTGTTAATATTCCTTGAAACCTAGCTGCTGTTTTAACTCCAAAATAATTTACTGCAGCAATTAAAATTGAACTTATTACTCCAACAAGAAGCCAAGTCAAATATATATCAAATCCTGCTACTGAATACAAATGAACCTTCATATAACTTGGAAATAAATACTGCATTACTGTTGGGAAAGCAACAGCTTCAAATGCTACAACTGATATATATCCAAGTACTATCGCCCAAGTACAAATAAATGATGCATTTCTTCCAAGTGCTCTATAACTAAATACATGCTCACCACCACACTTTGGCATTGCTGCTGTTAATTCAGCATAGGTTAATCCAACAAATAAAACCATCAATCCACCAAGTGCAAAAGCTATCATTGCTCCAACCGTTCCAGCTTTTAATATCCACTCTCCAGATAAAACAACCCACCCCCATCCAATCATTGCACCAAATGCTAATACAAAAACATCCTTCTTATTTAATACTCTTTCAAACTTATCTTCTTTTGGCATATATTAAATCTCCCCCTTAATAAAAATAGTGCCTTTCACTCAAACATTATCCTAAATCTCTTTAGAATTGCATTGTGAAAGACACCCTTGTCTTTTTATATTTCTTAAATTTATTATTTACTAAGCAAAAAGCGCCTATAGATTTCATTAATCTATAAACGCCCTTGTTTATTTGCTAATTAATTTATACTTTTATTATAGTTAATATAGTGTATTATTGCTATGTCTAAACTATCTAATATTTTTGTCCATAAACACCAAACTTATTTATTAATCACTTATGAATATAGCTTTATAATTTTGCCAATTTCTATTGCCATTTTCAATTTATTGCAATCATTAAAATTTCTTAAATCACACTCTAATAATTCTTCAACTTTTTTTATTCTGTACTTTAACGTATTTCTATGAAGAAATAACTTTTCTGCTGTACTAGTTACATTACAATCCTCATTAAAATATGTTTCTAATATTTTAATGTTATTAACCTCTTTAATTTTCTTATCATTTTCTAATATTGGTCCTAAAGTTCCATAATAAAAATTTTCTAAAACTGCCTTGTCTTCTATATTAAATAATAACTTATAAACTCCAATTTCATCATACTTTTTAATTTTACTATCATATCCATTACATTTTAAATACTTAATTGATAACTCAGCTTCCTTTAAAGAACTTTTCATCATGTTTAAATTTTCATAACTACTTCCAATTCCTATACTTACTGAAATATTATCCATCTCTTTTCTTAATGTTTCTTGTATTTCTATTAATATCTTTTCTATCCTATTCATATAATTTTTATCATCTTTTAAAAATAGTATAAGCGCATCATCTTTGTCTATAATAGGTACTTTAAATCCATGTTTCTTTAAAACATAATCTACTATTCTCTTAAATATTACTTTAACTTTAATTACTCCAGCTTCATCAAATATATTTCTTTCCTCTAAATACAATTGAAATTTATCTATATCAATTACACATATTGCACATTTCCCATCTAAATCATATCCAAAATACGTCATCTTCTTTCTAGCATCACCTGTGACGTCTCCATCACTAAATAACATATTACTTAGAAAATTGGTTAATGATCCTTCTTCTACAGTTGATAAAATAATCTTATTTGTAATTTCTTTTGATATATCTATAAGCTTTACATTCCATGGTATAGTCATTACAGGTATTTTTAAATCATTTGCCACATCAATAGCTTCTTTTGGGATGTTATCTATATATGGCCCTATATTAACTAATAATCCTGATGCATTTTTTTCGGAAATACCTTCTACAATTCTTGCTATATATGATAAATTTCCTTTCATTTTAGAACCAGTTATAAAAACTAATTCACCGCCTTGAAGCCATTGTATTCCCTCTAAAGGATCTTCAAAGCATTCTGCAACATATACCCATTCAACTTGTTTTTCTATTCCCTCATCTCCTGCTACTATTTTCATACTAGTAAGAGAATCTAATTTAAAAATATCTTTTATTGTAATAGCCATAACTCCATTCCCCTTTCTAAAAAGTGCACAGCACTCTTTTTTAGTTAAGAAATAACTCCAAACTCTTAACTATTCAACCTGTATTATAGTGAATTCTACCTTTTCTGGGCAATCGGGGCATTGAAATGTTAATTCATCAAATCCCATTTGCTCAGCTGTTACTCTCTTTCTTGCTGCATAAATAAAGGGATAAAATGCATTAATTGCTGTTAAACATACATTAGTGGATTTCTCTTTATCTAGTAATGCTCCATCAATATAGATTTCATCTCCTGTCTTATATAAATCACATTTAGAACTTTTCACTACTAGTTTAATTTTATATTCTTTAAAATCACTCATTTTTATATCTCCCCTTTACTATTCACAATCTATTTATATTAATTTTCCAATCTATATTCATTCATTATACATTTCACTTACTTCTTCTTTAGTAAATATTTTTGAGTGATTTTCCATACTAGGTTTAGATACTTTAAAGCAATTTTCAGTCATCCAACTTATATCTTCTTTTCTAATTCCTAAATCACCTAATTTAACTTTTAAATCTATTTTATCTAAAAAGTTTTCAATAGCTTGTCTACAGTCTTCTGCTGAACTTCCACCTAATATCTTAGAAATCTCCCCATACTTATATACATCACTTCTCCATGATTTTTCTGTTATTATAGGAGTTAATGCTGCTAACCCCTTTCCATGTACAATATCTCTAAGTCCACTAGCGGGATGTTCCATTCCATGTGCTGCAGTTACACCTGCAACTCCAATAACCATTCCACCCAAAGTACTTCCCAAAGTAACAGCTTCCCAAGCATCAAAATCGTTATAATCCACATAAACTTTTGGTAAATTTTCTGCTATTAACTTCATTGCATATAAAGCTTGTATCTCAACTAAAGGATTCGTAATTTTAGAAAGATACGCCTCCATATTATGAGCTAAAGCATCAAATCCAACACTTGCAAGTACTGACTTTGGCATTGTTGTCATAAGCTCAGGATCTATAATAGAAGCCTTTGCAATTATTAAATTATCTCTTAAAGATTTTTTATCTTTTGTATCAACATTAGTTATTACTGAAAAAGCATTTCCTTCACTACCTGTTCCACAAGTAGTAGGTACTAACAATATCGGAAGGGAATTCTCACCTTTTTTAATACCATAAATATAATCTTCAATATTTCCTGGATTTTTAGCACAAAATGCTATACTTTTAGCAGCATCCATTATGCTACCCCCTCCTAAGCCTAAAACAACATTACAATTAGTTTCATGTATTGCTGATACTCCTTCATATATGGTTGTACTTAAAGGATTTTGAGTAACTTTATCAAAAATTTCATATTCAATATTTTCACCATTTAAAACGTCTATAACCTTATAAAGTAATCCACTTTTTTTAGTACTATTTCTACCTGTCACTATAAGTACTTTATTACCATACTTTTTTACTTCTTTTCCTATTTCACTGCTTCTTCCTCTTCCAAACATTAAATTTACAGGCAAATTATAATTAAAATTCATCTTCCCATCCCCTTATATTTATTAAAAATATTAAACTTCTATAAAACAAAAAAAGATGCCTTTATTATGAAATAAAGACATCTTTGTCTAACTTAAATTATATCAATATATAATATTTTATTATATAACTATCTAGAACAATCTTTTTGTCCACGCTGACAAAAAAATTATTTGATTTTTTCTCCACAATATGGACAATATTCAAAATCTTTTTCTAATTCCCTATTACATTTTTGACATCGTTTTTTTAAATAATTATTATTTATATTATTATCTTTTAAATCCCAATATGAAATTTCTATATCTTCCCCTCTTTCAATAGCCTTTCCTTTTTCCTTTGGAATATTAAAAGAAGAGTTACATCCATTACAAATCACATAATACTCTTCATTCCATTTAAATATTGGTATAAAGAAAAAATGAAAGAAAGTATAATATTTTACTAGACTTGCTCCATTAGAAATATTGCAATTTTTACAGCTGAAATTATTTAATACTTTAATCTCCTTAAACTTATTATCTATGCCAAATATGCCTATAAAAAACATAAAATACCCCTTCTTTAATTTTCTACTCCTAACAATTATTAATTGAATTTTATTACTATACTTTTCTTTACATTATAACCTAATTTTAATTTATATTAAATACAAATATTAATTATTATATACTAATATTTGTATTGCAATTTATTTTGTTTTATAATTACTAAATAAGAACTTATTGAAAGGAGCTGCTTTATGCCTAGTTTAATTTTAGAAGGTGGAACTCTTAGACCAATTTTTAGTGCTGGAGTTATGGATGCATTACTTGACAATAATATTACATTTCCTTATTGCATAGGTGTATCTGCTGGAATAACTAACGGAATCTCTTATATCTCTCAACAAAGAGGACGTAACCTTGAAGTAGTTACTAAATATAGAAATGATAAACGTTATTTAGGTTATAGGAATTTCTTGAAATGTAAAAGTTTATTTGGACTTGATTTTGTTTTTGATGAAATACCAAATAAATTAATTCCTTTTGATATGGATACATATAAGAAATATCCAGGTAAGGTTTTAGTGGGAGTTACTAATGCTAAAACAGGTAAAACTGAATACTTAGATGGTAAAAATTTAGATGATAAAGCTACTATGTTAAGAGCAACATGCGCTTTACCTATATTTTTCCCAGTAATTAAGCTTAATGGTAATGAATATTATGATGGAGGAATTTGTGATCCAATTCCGATAAAAAAGGCAATCAAAGATGGTAATGATAAACATTTAATAATTTTAACTCAACCTAAAGGTTATAAAAAAGAATTAAGCAAAAAGAATGTTCTTGTAGCAAAATTGCTTAATAATAAATATCCAAACTTAAAAGATGCTTTATTAAACCGTCATGATAGTTATAATGAAACAGTAAGATTTTGTGAAGAGCTTGAAAAACAAGGAAAGGCACTTATTTTAAGACCTGAATTCTCATTAGAAAGCTTTGAAAAAGATGTTGATAAACTTAAGGCTAACTATAATCATGGTTATGACTTAGCTACTAAAAGAATTAATGACATAAAAAAATTATTTACTTAAAAATAAGGCTATGCTTTATAAAAAATAAAGTATAGCCTTTTATAATTAATACTTTTTACTAACATAATTCTGCATGAATTTTATGATTTGGTTTTTCTTTTACTGTAGCAATATTATTAGCATGATCACCTATTCTTTCTAAATTTGATAAAAGATCAAAAAACATTATTCCTGCATCTGCTAGACATGTTTTAGCACTTAATCTATTTATATTATTTTCTCTAAATTGCTTTTCTAAACTATCTATTTCTTCTTCAACCTTTTCAACTTCATCATCGCTTATTTCATTAGATTTAAAACTTTCAATTGCAATAGTTATAGACCTTAAAGTAACCTCAAATAGTTGTCTTACTTCCTTATAACCATCATAAGATAAAGTAATGTTATTTTCATATTTTTGAATAGCAAGCTCAACTATATTTTCTGCATGATCTCCTATCCTCTCAATATCATTAATTGTATGATATGCCTGACTTACTAATTTTGCATTTTCTTCTGGTAAATTATGTTGAGATAATTCTATTAAATATTCAGTAATATCTCTTTCTAATGTATTAATAATACTTTCATTTGCATATACTTTTTTCATTTTTTCTTCATTCCAATTTAAGAATACCTCCATAGCCAATTCCAAATTATTTTTTGCCTTATTAGCCATTCTTATTGTTTCTTTAATAACTTGTCCACTAGCTACTATTGGGGTTTCTAAAAGTTTTTTATCTAAATAAATTGCACCACAGCTTTCTTTACCTTCATCATCTGGTAATATATGATTAACTAACATTACAAAATATTTTGATATTGGTAATATAAAAATTGTTATTACAACATTAAATATAGTATGAGCATTTGCAACTTGTCTCGCTACATTATCTGGAGTTAAATAATTTACAAATGTAACTACCTTATCTGAAAATGGTAAAAATAAAACAGTTCCAAATATATTAAATAATAGATGTAATAAAGCTGCTTTCTTTGCTGTTCTATTTGCTGTTAAACCTGCTAATATTGCAGTAACACAAGTTCCTATATTACAGCCTAATATTATTGGGAATGCTACATTCATATCTATGTTACCTGAGTTTGCTAAAGCTACTAAAATACCTGTAGTTGCAGATGAACTTTGTAATATTGCAGTCATAGTTAATCCAACTAATACACCTAAAAAATGATTTTTTCCTATTACCGAAATAAAATCATTAAATATCTGTAAATTTGATATTGGTTTAAGGGAAGACGACATTAATCCCATTCCCATAAATAATATTCCAAATCCTAAAGCAATATAAGCTAAATCTTTTATTCTTTTTTTCTTTGCAGACATCATAACTATAGCACCTACTCCTATAAATATTGGTGCTATAACCTCTAAATTAAAACTAACCATTTGAGCAGTAATTGTTGTACCTATATTAGAACCTAATATAACTCCTGTAGCTTGTGTTAATGTCATTAATCCAGCATTAACAAAGCTAACTACCATTACTGTAGTAGCACTAGAACTCTGGATAATAGCCGTTACAATTGTTCCAACAAGTACTCCTATTACTTTATTGCTAGTTATTTTCTCCAATATACCTTTTAACTTTTCCCCAGCAACGTTTTCAAGTCCATCACTCATTAATTTCATACCATATAAAAATAAACCCAACCCACCAAAAATCCCTGTAACAATCTCAAAACTACTCATATACTTTATAATCCCCTCAGTTATATTTATACATATTTCATTTATAAACTATATTCTTTTTATATTTAAATAAGTACTCTATGTTTTCTATAAAAAAATAAATTAATAAAAAAAGTTGGAACTATCGGGTTTAGTTCCAACTTTAGAATATTATGGTTTTATTATAGTTTTACTATTTATTATTAGTTAATTCTTAATTGAGTTTCAGCATCGAAGAAATGTAATGCGCTTAAATCAAATCCAAATTTATGCTTTTCTCCAGTTTCATATTGATGATATCCAGGTACTGTTATTACAAGATCCTTACCGCTATTTAATTTAACATAAAGAGTTTTTTCTTTACCTAAAACTTCAATAACATCTACTGTACACTCAAATGTATCTTTATCAGCATCTCCAACAAATCTTTCAGAACGAATTCCTAAGTATACATCCTTGCCTTCATAATTTGATAAAGCTTTTAAATCAGATTCAGAAGGATTGATAGATATTAATCCATCTTCAGAAACAAATTTCTTTCCTTCCATTTTACCTTTTATCATATTAATTGTAGGTGATCCAATGAATCTAGCAACAAACATATTTTGTGGCTTTTCATAGAATTCATATGGTTTACCAACTTGTTGAATCTTTCCATCATTCATAAGAACGATCTTTGTAGCCATAGTCATAGCTTCTACTTGGTCATGTGTTACATAAATAGATGTTGTTCCAAGCGCTTTGTGAATTCTAACTAATTCAACTCTCATATGCTCTCTTAACTTAGCATCTAAGTTAGAAAGAGGTTCATCCATTAAGAAAACACTTGGTTTTCTTACAATTGCTCTTCCTAATGCAACTCTTTGTCTTTGTCCTCCAGATATATCTGATGGCTTAGAATATAAATACTTTTCAATTTGAAGTAATTTTGCAGCTTCATTAACACGCTCATTAATAATGTTCTTTCTTTCTTTTCTCATTGATAATGAAAATGCCATATTATCATATACAGTCATATGTGGGTATAGAGCATAGCTTTGGAAAACCATAGCTATATCTCTATCTTTTGATGCAAGTTTGTTAACTCTCTTCTCACCAAATATTAAGTCTCCTTCTGTTATAGAGTTAAGACCTGCAATCATACGTAATAATGTGGTTTTACCACATCCTGATGGTCCTAAAATTACACAGAAATCCTTATCTTCTATTTCTAAATTTATATGTCTTAAAGTAAAATCTTCTCTACTTTCATATTTCTTTCCAATATTATTTAATGTTACCTTCATATCTACTATCTCCTATCCTATCCTTTTGTAGCCCCATTTGAAAGACCTGATACTAATTGTTTTTGTAGTACAACGAATAATATTACTATCGGTATTGCAGTTAAAAGTGCTCCGGCTGTGAACGCTGGTTGGTTTATAGTACGTTCATCTGTTATAAGTGTTTGTAAACCTGCTGCTAACGTATAATCAGATGATGAATTTAATAATACTTTTGGTAATAAGTAATCACCAAATGGTCCTATGAATGACCATAAACCTATTATTGCAAGCATTGGTCTTGCAATTGGCATTATAATAAGTCTGTATATTTTCATACTAGAACATCCATCTATCTTAGCTGCATCATCTAGTTCTGTAGATATTGAATCTAAATATCCCTTTAGAATTATAGTATTACCAGCTATACCTCCACCAGCATATATTAATATAAGCATCATTTGTCTTGTAAGACCTGGCATTATATCTGATGCAATAGAATACATTGTAAAATAAGCTGTAATTCCTGCAAATGTTGGTATTGTTTGAATAAGCATAACTGTCATAAGAGATGCTTTTTTACCTTTAAATCTGTATCTTGAATAAGCATATCCAGTAAATGATACTATTAATATTACTAATATTGCTGTAGTAATACTTACAAATAAGGTATTAGCCATCCATTTTAAATAAAGTGTATCTTCAAATAATGTTTTAAAGTGCTTTAATGAGAAACTAAATTCTCCACCAATTATAAGTCTATTTACTTGTGCTCCATTGAATGATGATATTACAATTTGTGCTATTGGTACTATTACCATTATTGCCCACAATATTAAAAATGTATATGATACACCAAGTGCAATTTTTCCTCCAACAGTAAGAGGTTGCTTATCAGAAAGATATAAATCATTTTTTTTCTTTTTAAATATACTCATCATCCCTACCCCCTCTTAAATGCGTCTGTGTTTTTATATCCTATATATGCAATTATTATTAATGCTATTGAAATAATAACAGTAATTGTTGCTCCAACAGCTTGATATTGGCTATTCATTGTTAACTTGTATATATAAGATATTAAAAGGTCTGATGAACCTGCTAAGTTTCCATATTTACTTGGATCAAATGGTCCTCCATTATTAAATAAAGCTATAATACTGAAGTTATTAAAGTTAAATGTATATTGTCCAACTAAAAGTGGCGCTGTTTGGAATAAAACTAGCGGTACAGTTATTTTAGTTAATTTTTTAAAGCTTGTTGCTCCATCAATATCAGCAGCTTCATATAACTCAGCATTTATAGATTGTAAAACCCCTGTAGATAATAAGAAAATATATGCACTACCAAGCCAAGCTTGAATACAAATTAATGTAAGTCTTATAGTGAATGTATCATTCTTTATTGAGAAGTTTGGTCCAAAAACATTTCTCAATGAGTTAACTACAGTTCCACCATCAGCAAATAAAATACTAAAGAATAGTATAGAAATAAATGCAGGTACTGCCCATGGTAAAAGATATATTGATCTAAATAATACTTTTCCTTTAATTCTGTCATTATTAAGAACTATTGCTAAAATAAATCCTAAAGCAATTGCTAAAGTTGTAGCTCCAATAGTCCAAATTACTGTCCATCCTAATATTCTCCAGAATATAGCACCAACCATACCTTGACCTAAGAAAATCATTTTATAGTTCTCTAATGCTTCCCATCCAAACTTAGCTTGGGTATCTGGTCCCATTCCTGTGAATGATAAAAGAATTGTAGTAACAACTGGAATACATACTATAAATATAGTAATTATAGCTGCTGGTGATAAAACTAAATATGGGAATCCATCTTCAAATAAAGTTTGTTTAGTTTCAATCCAGCTTCTAAATCTTGTTCCTTTAATTGTATCTTTTTCAACTGTATTGGCATCCTTAAAACATATATACATTAAGAAAATACCAATTAATACTAAGAATATTGCAAGTATACCTTCAATCATGAAAATGATTGATCTATCAAGTCTACCTCCATCAGCAGCCAAAGTTATAAGACCTGCAATACCGTCTCCTTTATAGTTTCCATATCCCAAAGCATATGGAATAGCTATAGCATATATATATATTGTTGCAAAGAACATTATAATCGCTTTTACATATTGTTTATTCACTACTTGAGCAAGCCCAGGAATTAAAAAAGTAATCCAAGATACCCAAGGTAATGTTTTTTCAGTTTCAACTGGATAAACTCTTCTTAAATCTGCAACATTAATGTTAACAGTATTTATTTTTTGCTTAACAGTTTTTGAAAGCTCATACTTTTTATTTTTAATAATTTCCTCATTATATGTTTTTTCAGATTCAAATGATTTAACTAATAGAGCTTCTTTATATTTTCTCTTTAATTCTTTTATTGTATTTTCTTTAGCCTGTCCAGAAATTAAACCTTCCTTACACTTTGATTTAACTTCACTAATTCTATCATGTAATTTCTTATTTTCATTTTCTTTGAATTTTTTAAATTCAGCTTCAAATTTTTCATTGTCATTTGAACTTATTTTTGTTAACTTATTTTGAGCTTCTTTCAACTCTTTTGTTGCTTCTCTAGCAAATTCAATTACTGGTGGTATTTGAGCAATTTCTATCTTAGATTGCTCATATATTAATTCCGCATCATAAGTAAGTTTAGTATACTTTTTATAGAAATTAACAAACTCTTTAGCCTTAAATAATCTTAATTCTAATTTTTGTACTTTTGAAGGTAATGTTGTATCAACCTTTGATTTATAATCTGACACCTTTTTATTAACTTCTTCTAAAAAATCTTTTTCCTTTTTCTTATATTCATCCAATTGTTTATTATACGGATGATCTTTTTTATTTTTTACTAATTCATTTAATTTCTTTTCTAAATTTTCTTTTTCTTTACCAGTTGCAGCCTCAATTTTTTCCTGTAAAACTGAAACTTCATATAGGTATAAATTTTTTCTATCATACTCTCGATTAATATTATCATATAAATGCTTATTGAATTTTTTCAACCCTTTTACCTCCTTTTATACCTTCTGAATAACTTCATAATTAAATACTTCTAACATTTCTAATACACTTCCCTAAGTAAATCATTGCAAAAATTAAAGCTAAATAACCAATTGCACTTCCGATAAAGAATATTGAATAAAATTGCTCTCCTAAAAATGTTAATGCAAATGCACCTATTATAATTACAACCCATATTGCTACAAATAGCTTAGTAACTCTAAGTTTTGTAAAAGTAAAGTAACTGTGAATAGCTACAGCCATTGGTGTTATTATTCTAATAAAGAATGTTGATATACATACATTTAAATATGTAGAGAATAATTCTTTTGTTGTTTGACTTAGCGCATCTTCTCCTAAATTACTAGTGGATAACCACATATTAAATAAATCTGTATCTTTAGCTTTAATTAACATCTCCATAGATGTCATCATTATAATTGCTGCACATATTGCTACAATTGTATAAAATGTACCTTTGGGCATTTCTATACTTTCTCTCATGTGGATCCTCCTACTAAATAATAAACAAATTTAAGCTAGTAGCATTTTTCTTCTGTTTTAAAGCTTTAACTACTGATTGATTGAAAGGGAAAATAAGTGATTTCTAATCTTTAAGAAACTCCCGAAGGAGTTTCTATTTAAGCTTCAACTAAGAACTACTAACTTAAATTAGTTATCTTAAATACTATTAAATTTATATTTAGCTTTATTAGTTAAAGTTAGACATCATACCATCAAATGAAGCTTTAACTTCTTTATATGCTTCTTCTGCATTTGCAGGGTTCTTAGCTGACCATGATAATAAAGAGTTTTGCCATGTTTCCCAAACTTGTCCATATTCACTGAATAGAGGTCTGTTTTCAGCTACTTCATAACTCTCATAAGTTGCTTCTATAACTTTTAATTGTAATTCATCAATTCCTTCATAATCTGTAATTGTAGCATTTTCTAATACTTTACCAGTAGCATCAAATAATTCTTTAGCGTTATCTGGATTAACTATTTCTTTTATAAATGCTTGTGCAACTTCCATTTTAGCTTCATCATCTTCACATCTTGCATTTATTCCAAGACCCCATCCACCTTTCCAGTGTTTTAATGATTGTCCATTGAATGTGATTTGACTTAATGGAATGATTTCCATATTTTCAGCGCTTCCTACTAATTCACTAACTGAAGATGTTGCCCAAGGTCCATCGATCTTAATAACATCGCTTCCACCAGTTTTGAATTGTTCTTCTATATATCCACTAGCTGCATCTTTATCCCATAAAGATGTATTATTTTCTTTGTGACCTTTCCAGTAGTTATATAATCCTTCAAATAATTTTTGTTGTTCTTCAGTTAAATCTGCCCATTCTTTAGTTGCATCACTTGTTAATTCTTTTGATAATAATTCAAAATCAGCTGAATTAGTAAATGCAACTCCATACCAAGCATCGTGAACTGTAGTTAAAATTTGATTATATTCTAACTCTGTGAATTCTATATTTTGAGTTGTATCGATGTTTGCAGCTTTTGCATTTTCTACATTAACATAACCAATTAATGTTTCTATGTTATAAGGGAACGCTAAGTATTCACCATCAATATTGAAGTTTCCACCTAATCCATTATCAAAATCAGCAAATCCACCAACTTCTTCTGCCATTTCATCAGCAGGCATTGCAGCTAAAACTTGGTTTTTAGCTAGACCATATAATCTATCTGCAGGTAAAGCAAATACGTCTGCAACATCAGAGTTTGTTGCATCTGTTTGATCTAATACATCTAAGTGATCAAATGATCCTGTTTCAATTAATTCAATTGTTGCATTTGGATACTTTTCTACTATAGTATCTCTAACTTTTTCATAGTAAGGCATCCAGTCTTTTTCAGCTTGTACCTTTAAAGTAACTTTTTCATCACTATTTGATGTAGCTGTATTATTTTGTTCTCCTTTATTGCTATCCCCGCTATTACTTGATCCACAAGCTACAAAATTTAATGAAGTAGCTGCAACAAGTAATGTTACTAATAATTTTTTCATAATAATTCTCCTCCACTTTTCCAAAAATCAATTTATTTAAAGTTAATATAACTTAAATACATATTTATACTTAGGTAATTTCAGAAACGATTCCAACTTTTTGAAAATGTTTTCATTAATAATATAAAGATACATCTATTAGCTTGTCTAGCCTATAAGCTACTATCAATATAAGTATTATTAGAATCTAAAACAATCTTTTAGGTATCGTTTCCAATGAAATTGAAAATTAAATCCCTCAACGGGAATTGTTAATATTTTTCATTTTTAAATATTATTTCTTTGTTTATGTTTACATAATATCTAATTCCTAAATAATCGTCAACAATAAAAAAAAATATGTTATGTTAAATTTCATATTATTTATATATATTTAAGCACCTTTTTTTTACAATAATTTCACACATTGCTCTATTTCTACCTGTTTAAGCCATTTCTAAGCTATTAGAAGTAATTATAAAGTAGTAATTATTTATTAATACCTTTGCAAATAATACCATAATTATAGTAAACTATAGTAAACCCAAATAAAAATACATTATATTATTGATTACTATAAAAATTAATTTTAACTATGGTTGAAAGGATTAATAAATGATTGATAAATATGTAAATAGTAAAAAAATAATTGGATCTATAATTAAATTAAATCGAATAAATAAAAACATTAGTCAAAAGCAATTATCAAAAGGAATTTGTGTTCCCTCATATTTAAGTCGAATAGAAAATGGTGAATTATTACCAAGTGAAGACGTAATTTCAGTTATTTTTGATAGGCTCGGTTTAAAATTTTATGATTCTGATGAATTTTTACTAAAAGGAAAAAAATACTTAAATGATTTTTTTACTAACCTAAATTATAATGAATTTGATTATACTAACAAATTATTTGATAATCTAGAAAAAGATGAAGATAAATATATAGCTTCGCCTTTGATACTTGATTACTTTTTAGCAAAATTAGCTAGGTACTCATCCACTCCAAACAGAGATAAGTTTGAGTATTCTAAAAATATGATTTTATCATCTTTTGATTTGCTAACTGCCAAACAAAAGTATATATATAATTTCTATGCAGGAATTGATATATTAATACTTTCTAATAATAAAATCCACGGTAAACAACTTATTCAAGAAGCTTTATCGCTTAAAGAAACTGGCCATTGTTATTTTTGGTTATCATATGCATATAGAATTGAAAATAATCCTATTAAGGCTTACGACTCAATCAATAAAGCTTTAGATTTATATGTTGCGGAAGGTAATATTATAAGCATTATGTCATCATATGAAAAGATTGCAGAGGTTTATTTTATGCTAGATAATTATAGTGATGCTATTAACTATCTAGAAATTTCTTTAAATATGGCTAAAAAATTTAAAAACATTTACTTTCTTGAACATCTTAACTCAATTCTTGCTTGGGCTTATTATCGCTTAAATGACTTCAATAAAGCTCTTGAATATTTATCTTACAATAAAGGCTTAATTGATCATAGATTGATAATTCCTGATAGCGTCATTGAGTCTTTAATTTATTTTTCATTAGAAAATAAAGAATTATTAAATAAAGCTATACTTAATTTAAATAATCCAAAAACTATTCAACATATTGGTGAGCACAATTCTAAATTAATTTATGATTTATTTAAATTATTTATTGAAGATAATAATTACAATAAAAATCCATTGTGGGGAAATTTATTAAGTGAGATAAATACTAATATAACAAAACTAGTTGAGTTGAAAAAGGTATTTAACGAGTTACTAAAAAACTATTATATTATTAATAGACGTTACAAAGATGCTTTATTCTTGTAATAATGTGAAAAAGGAGGACAAACCTCCTTTTTCTTTTTTATAAAGTTGTATTGTACAAAACAACTTTATAAATCATATATTGATATAATATGATATCTTCATAAAAACTGCCCTATGGAGGATATTAAATTGAAAGATAAAAAAAATGAAAATAGAAATGAGGAATTAGATGAATATTTTAAACAATTAGATATTAAATTTGCAACACTCGAAAAATTTGGATCTTCATTATTAGTAATTGGATATTTTTTATTCATTCATGGAGCTAACATAGATATTTTAGATAGTTTGGATATGAATAATACTGGGGAAACAGCTTCCTCTGTTACCTTACTGGGTGCTGAATTAATACTAGTTGGATATGCACTACTCTTCATTGTTGCTTCTGACAGATTAGAAGAAAAGAAACTGCAAAATGATTTATTATCACAAAATACTAATTTAACCCCTTATGAAAACTTATATTATGCTTACTTTTTTTCAATTATAATTAACATGCTTAGAGTACATGCCTTATCTGAAATTGATAAAGCCAATAAATCAGGTGAAACTTTTGTATAAACTGTTAAAAAGGATGTATAAATAACTCTGATTTAATTTAATCAAATTTATACACCCTTTATAAAAATAACTTTTTTATTGTTTCTCCCAAAAATAAGGTTCATATATCTTCTTTAAATTTTTAACCATCTCATTTGAATCATTTTTACCTATTATTACTCCTGTTGATTCTTGAGTAGTTTCAAATCTAATTATTTTATCAACATTAATCATCTTCCTTATTTCATCTATCATATTTTCTTTATTAGCTTTTTTATTATATATTTATATATATGAATATCCTTTAAAATCTTCCGATGGATACTTTAAAACCTTAAATCTATTTACATATCCTTTTAATTCTAATTCTTTATGTATTTCATCTATCTTTTCACTTTTATCTATGGTCATTAAATAAGCAGCACCATACCTTTCTGGTAGCTCTTCTTTTATATAATTACGATATGGCGAATATCTCAATTCTTTATATATAGTCTCCTCTGCTTCATTTTTGAAATCTCCATAATATATTAATACTGAATCCTCTACTACTACGTTAACAAAGCAGTGCAACCCTCTATCATTAAATAAATTAATCAACTCTTTGCTTTCTAAATAACTCATTTTATATAGTTTCAAACATCTATTATTCTTTATATCAAATAGCATAGCTCCATCCATAGCTACAACTGGTAATTTTATTCTTATATCTTTTAACGCCTCCAATAAGGCTGCTGGTGTTCTCATTGTTACTATTGTAAACTCTGCTCCATCATCAAGCATTTTATTTAACTCAACCTTACTATATGGTGTTAAGGTTGATTGCATATTTAATAATACCTTGTCTAACTCAGATACAAATAAAACATTTTTATTTTTCTTTCGTGGAATTCTTGCTGTATTTATTATTAATGCTAAAATTATCCCTATCATTGTATCTAAGATTCTGTTTATAACAAATAAATATGGATTAGTATCAGTAAGATGATTTACTACTATGCTCAAATATACAACACATGAAAAATATGAAGCATTTTTTTTATTAATAATAACCGTTGTATATATTACTGGTATTATTAGTATTGATATTAAAATATATCTTATTAACTCATTGTCTAATGGCAATAAATAAAATTCTACTAATATCATTATTAGTCCAAAAAACGCGCCTATAAATGTTCCTATTGTTCTTTGAATAGCATTAGCTTTTGCATTACTTGTATATGGCTGCATACACCATAATACCGATAACGCGGTGTAAAAAGGAGCCCCTTGTCTTCCCCTAATTAAATAAATAATAAATCCTAACAGTACTCCAATTGATGATTTAATAATACGCATTCCTATAGGTGGAAGTGCTGTTAACTTTGTCTTCATTATTTCCCTCCATCTTTTTTTATTTAAACTATAACATTTACTTTTAGTTTAGACAATAAATGAGCAGTATTTTCATATCATATTTATTATTAATATTTTAGGAGAACTTATGATTGATAATATAAATGATTATCCTGGTACAAGCATTATTATTTTAAGCTATAATAACCTAAACTATACTAAACAATGTATTGAAAGTATTAGGAAATATACCTCTAATGAAAACTATGAAATTATTGTTATTGATAATAATTCAAATGAAGAAACAACAAATTGGCTAAAGCTTCAATATGATATAAAACTTCAATTAAATACTACTAATAATGGATTTCCTGGTGGTTGCAACGATGGAATAAAGTTTGCTAATCCTATGAATGATATTTTACTTTTAAATAATGATATTGTAGTAACTAAAAACTGGCTTACTAATTTAAAAATTGCCTTATATAGTAATGATAATATAGGAGCTGTTAGCCCTGTTACTAACTCTTCTTCCTATTGGCAAAGCATTCCTGTTAACTATAATACACTTGATGAAATGCAAAACTTTGCATCTCAAATTAATATAAGTAATAAAACACGCTGGGAAGAAAGGGTTATGGTTGTTGGATATTGTATGCTTATTAAAAGATCGGTTTTAAATAAAGTTGGATTGCTTGATGAAGATTATTTTCCCGGAAACTTTGAAGATGATGATTATTGTTTCAGAATAATACTCTCTGGATATAAAGTTTTATTATGTCGAGATACTTTTGTTCATCATTATGGAAGTGCTTCATTTAATAAAAATAGTTCATATGCAAATATAATGGAAACTAATAAAGTGAAATTTGAAAGTAAATGGGATATCAATATTACTGATGTACATTTTAATTTATCTTACTTATCATTAGTTCCTGAAAAAGAAAACTTAAAAGTATTAGATGTATATGGAAATTGTGGAGTTAATGGATTAATGCTTAAGTTTTATAGAAAAAATCTTGATTTTTATATTGGAAATTCCTCCAGTGGTTCCTATAAAATAGCATCAAAACTTCATAAAACTTTTAGTTTAGAAGATAATTTAGGAGATGGTTTTGATTACATTTTAATAAATAATGGTGATAAGTTCTTGACAGATATTAATGCTAAAAATTTAGTTTTAAAAGCTTTAAAAGCTTCTAAGAATCTTGCTTTATTTATTTCTTCAACCTTATATACTGATCCTAATGCAGAAAATGCAAAGAATTTATCTTTATTCCATGATTACATGACCATGAATAACTTCATAATAACTAGGAAATTTTCTCATGGTGATAGTGTAGTTAACTTTTATATGAAGTGCTAATTTTAAATATAATAAAAAAATAATTTAAGGATATAATAAATTCCTAGTTTAAAAAATTAGATAAATATATAATTTTTCAATATAATGTATTTATTAATCCTTATAAAAATATTAAGGTACTTTTCAATATATTTAATAACATTGATATACACTATAGAGGAACCTTTCTCTTCATTACTCTATAGTGTATATCCTATTACTAAAGTCTTGTTAAAATATCTGTCCAAGTTTCCACTACTGATTTTTCTTGCTGTTCTTTTGAATAATTAGCCAAAATAAATTCTCTTGCCTTTTTAACTTTACTCAAATATTCTTCATTTCTATTTTCTATTAATTCAATAACTTCTTCAACTTTTTTACATATATCTATAACGTCTCCCTGCTCAACCCTATAAGAAAACTCCTCTTTAAAATATTCCTTTGCTCCCTGGCCATGATAACCAATTACAACGCACCCCATAGCCATTGCTTCTGCTGCTGATAATCCAAACCCTTCTTCATCAGATAAACTTATATAAATTTTACTTTTTTCTAATCTTTGTAATACATTTTGGTGTGTTTCGTTTTTAATTATATCAAAGGTATACCCCTTTAAATTATCTCTTATTTTTAAAATATTTATTATTTGTATAAAATCTTGTATATTATTTTTTTCAATAATGCTAATCACCTTATTTTTAGATTCATAATTAGGATTAATACCATAATACTCTATACAATTTATAATTCTATTAATTATTCTATCTTTAAATGTATATTCTAAGTATTCTTTATTATCTTGTGAAATTGATATTATACCAATAATTTCATCACTTAAATATGGACTTTTCTCATTATAATTAGCACCAAATCTACTAAATGTAAGATATGCCCCTTGATTAAAAATCACCTTTTTAACTCCTGGAACTATATTTAATATATTTGGGCCATATATCTCTGGTATTACTAAAATATCATTCTCAAAATTTATTAATACATCCTTAAAATAAAGTATTTTAGTATTATTTGCAAACCATGTGCACCTAAAATTATCGACTTCATGTAAAACATATGCATTAAAATTATTTTTGTTTAATATATCTACATTTTCATAAATTACATGTATTCCTCCATATGGCGTATTATCACATGGGCATAAAAAAAGTATACGATTCATAGCTATCTCCTATATTTATTCTATATTATTTTATAACCATACTATTTAATAATTAACCCTAATGTTACACACCACACTTTTAACCATTAATTAGATTTTTGAATATATTATAAAAAGCTATATATAAAAAAACTTATTATATCTCTAATTTATTAATTTAAAATAATATGATTAATATAATATTTTTTCTATATTTAATTACCAAATTTCAGGAGGTTAACTATGTTAAATTTTACATTCTATTGGCCTAATTTAGATAGTTCTGCTTTAACTAAAGACATTTGTCTTATTCCTTTTATTTTAAGAAAATATTTCAAATATAATTCTAAAATTATTACCTTTGAAAAAAATGATTTTTCTGATGCTAAAAAATATCTAGACAATCTACCAATTGAAATAGTTTCTAGCGATGAAGAAGTTAATGATTATTTAATAAATACTGATGTATTAATGCTTGTGGGATATTATAATTTTAATATTTCAATAATAAAGAAGTATAAAAAACTAAATCCTAATGGATTGGTATATTTAAAAACGGATTTCAATCCATATTGGTTATCTACAATTAATGTTGATGAAAATTTGAAAAACAATTTATCATTAATTGATATTTTTACTGTAGAATCCTATCATTTATTAAATATTATAAATAGTACTTGGCCCTATAAGGCTAGCTATTTAACTCAAGGTTATTATGATTTTACTGGAAATAATAATATAGTGAAATATGAAGATAAAAAAAATACTATACTCACTGTTGGAAGATTAGGTGACTATTCTAAAGCTACTGAAATATTGATACAAGCCTTTATTTCTATAACTGATAAAATTCCAGATTGGAAATTACAATTAGTAGGACCTTGTGAAGATTGGTTAATAAATTATACTGAAAATTTATTAGCAACATGCCCCCAAGCGCGAGATCGAATAGAATTTGTTGGCCCTATCTCTGATAAATATGAATTAAAAAAACTATATGAAAATGCTAAAGTCTTTTGTTTACCATCACGATTTGAAGGATTTCCAAATGTTTTTCCTGAGGCTGCCTCTAACGGCTGTTATATAGTTTCTAGTAATGTTCATTGCTTTAATGATATAACAAACTTTGGCCTATTCGGAAGTAATTTTCAAATTGATAATATTGAAAATTTATCAAATGTATTAGTTAAAGTTTGTAATGATGAAAATAGACTAAAAAGTGTTTGCTACGGAATACAGGAATATAGTAATATTCATTTTAACTGGATTAAACAATGCAAAAAATTAGATTCTCTTATAAAATCAAAACTCAATGCCAATACTACAAAAAAAACAGATGTAAAATTAGTAAGTATATTACTGCTTTCCTATAATAGACTTCAATATATAAAACAATGCTTAGATTCTATTTTAAATCAATCTTACCCTAATATTGAAATAATAATATCTGATGATCATTCAGATAATTTTTCTAAAACTGATTTAGAAAATTATATTAATCAAAATAATACCGGTAATATATCTAACTATGTAATTCATTATAACGAAAAAAATTTAAAAACAGTAAAAAATATAAATAATGCAATTAAATTGAGTCATGGAGATTATCTAGTATATTTATCTGATGATGATTTATTTTATTCAGAAAATACCATAAGTGATATTGTAAAATTCCATGAAAATAACCCTGAATATGGGGTAGCTGTTGGTAGAATAGCTTGTTTTAAAGATGAGGATCCTAATAAGTTCTATTGGACTAGTCCAAATCCACTGCATACTTCTTTTATTAATGGATTGGCAATTGATTGTTTTAAATCAATTCTTAGATTTAGAGGCTCTTTCTTCCCTGCTCCAGGTCTTTCCTATAAACGTTCAACCATAGATACTTATGGATTATATGATGAAAGTTATGTTTTACTCGAAGATTTACCTAGATTTTTACAGCTTACTAGAAATGGCTGTAGAATAGGATTTATAGATTCTATTTTAGTTAGGTATAGATATTGTGGAAATTCAACTAATCCGGAAGGCAATAGTAATACAACTAATACTATATTGCAAGATGATATGAATTTAACTTTATCAAAAGAAATGGATCCATATATGTTTCTATTAAACGATTAAATTTTTAATATATGTATTAAATAGAAAAACTATAGAGTATTTTAACTAATTTTTTTTTACTCTATAGCTTTTTATTTTGATTAGTATTTACTAAATATGACTTATTCTAATCCAATCATGAGGAACTATATCATCCATATTAGCTTCTTTTTGATTAAGCCATATATCAGGAGTTATAATAATTTTATTTTTATTATTATTTAACCATGCTGCCCACCAACTTGCTGTGCTATTTGCTAATATGTTATGCTTACAACTACTCATAATCTGTATATTAGTATAATTAGTCTTATCTATAGCTACATCAATAACTTTTACACTTGTATTTTTAAATGTTTCTTTAGCCCATTCTCTATCATCAGTAAAAACATAAAATTGAGGATTACTTACCTTTTCTTTAATATACTTCAATGAATTATCATAATATTTTTTTGTAGTTATTCCTGTAAATATATTTGCAGCATTACCTTGAAGATAATCACCTCTCCTTACATGTATTCCAACTGAATTTGTGTTTTTTAACTCATTAACTAATTCACTTTTTTCTTTATCTAATGTATTTTTAAATATAAACTCTTTTCTTAGTATTTTTTCTATATCTTTAAAATATTTCTCACTCATCCAATATCCATTTAAATAAACATTATCATAATTTAATATATCAGCATTATAATAAGGTTGATTTTCACAATCAATAATTTTTATATTTCTACAATTCTTTATAATAAATTCATTTGGATCTTCTGTAATATAAATATCTTTATTAATATCAAAAATTCTATTTAAACAAAAATCATATCTAAATTCCCATGTTTTATATGCACTTATATCTAAAACTACATACTTATTCATTTCTTTAAGCTTTCTAGCTAATGCATATTGAAACATTTGATTCCCCGTTCCACCCATTACCCTAACAATTATCATTTTATTTCTCCTAACACTATTTTTAATATCTAATTAATTATCCTTTTAGTTATGCTTTTTAGAGAAAAAATATAAAGTCCTCTCATAGTAATTTATATTTTATTTTTTTAGATTTAAATGAGAATAATAAATTTCGATACAGAACTTTTCCTACTCTAATCTAAAATCTAAATTATTTTTTATAACTTACACATCTTAATATATTTCACAAGTTTTTCTCTAAGATCTCCTCTCTTTAAAGCAAATTCAATATTAGCTTGTAAAAGCCCTAAATTGTCTCCTACATCATATCTATTACCAACAAACTCACATGCATACATTGCTTCAATAGATATTAATTGTTGTAATGCATCTGTTAATTGTATCTCTCCATTTTTTCCTGGCTTAACATTATTTAAAACTTCAAATATTTGAGGTGTTATTATATACCTTCCTAAAATCGCAATATTACTAAGAGCTTCATCTATAGTAGGCTTTTCAATAAGCACTTTAACTTTATATACGTTTTCCTTTATATATAATCCCTTTATTATTCCATACTTCATCACGTCATTTTCATTTACCTTTTGAACTCCTAATATGGATGTTTTATACTCATTAAAACAATTCATCAATTGTTTCAAGCATGGAACTTCACTATCTATAACATCATCACCAAGCATTACTGCAAAAGGTTCATTACCAACAAAGGATTTTGCACAAGAAACTGCATCACCCAATCCTTTTGGCTCTTTTTGTCTTATATAATGTATATCTGCCATACTAGATATCTTTCTTACTATATCTAACTCTTTAAGTTTTCCTGACCTCTCAAGCTGCATTTCTAATTCTATAGATTTATCAAAATGATTTTCTATAGATTCTTTATTTCTTCCTGTTATTATTAATATTTCTTCTATTCCAGAATCAACTGCTTCTTCTATAATATATTGAATCGTTGGCTTATCAACTATTGGCAACATTTCTTTAGGTTGTGCCTTAGTTGCTGGTAGAAATCTAGTACCAAGACCAGCAGCTGGTATTACAGCTTTTCTAACTTTCATATTCTCAATTCCCCCATCTAATAAAATATTTTATTATCCTAATTTTTCATATATTTAAATTTATAAATATTAACTTAAACTTCTCCTTTCTATTCTATGAAAATAAATTATTTCTGTTTACTTTTTCTTATAGCAATTTAATTAACTAAAAATAAAAATTAAGGAGCTATACCAAATTCATGATATAACTCCTCAATTTCAATATTCTATTATTTTTAATTGCCAAAATATTAATTTAAATAAAATAATTTATACCTCTCAAGATATATAAATTTACTTATTTCTTCTATTGTCTATTATAATAATTAATTCCTTCACTAGGTCTAAAATAAGTTCTTATATATCCATCAGATGATACAAAAACAATTTCATTCTTACTTTCATCATAGTAAATTTCATCATTATCTTCAGCCTCAAACTTATGTAAAGATGTTGCAGAATTAATAACTTCATTTGCCCCTTTTAAATACTCTTCTTTAGTAGAATATCCAAACTCACTTCTATGCTTTAAAAAGTGATCTTCCCATAAAGCTTCATTTCTAAATTCAAGGGATACGTTACTACTTTGCTCACTTTGAGCTGTATTAAATATTTCTCCCCAATTAGGTGTTATATTAAATACCTTACCAACAAGTAAAAGTATAACAACTAATCCTGCAGCTATAACACTTCCAAATGTATATTTCTTTTTATTATTATTATTGTTGTTGTAACTTCTATTATTACTATAGTTATTATTTTCTTGTTTATTGCTTATATCAAAATTATTTATATTATCCTTATTTACATTATTGTTATTATCTTTATTCTTCTTTCTACACTCACTACATCTTTTTGGAATATCTAAATCCTTACTTTTATAAAAATTAACTTCTGAATCAGTAAGAGTAAAATCTTTTCCACACTGCTTACATGTTCTCTTTATCACACTGTACCTCCATTTAACATTTTACTTTCTTATTCCTACAATATAGAACTTTATCATATTATAAGTGTGCTTTCTTAACATAATATATATATTCTATTAAACTAATATTATCATAAAATTAAATAATTGCAAAAAGAAGTTATTTCTCTTAATAATTTTGTAATTATATTTAAACAAAAAATTTATATATAATATTACAAATTTATCACAAACTAAAGATATATTTCATAATCAAAAATTTAAGGGAGTGATATTTGTGAAAAAACTTTTAGAATATCTATTTATTATTGAAGGAATTCTATTTGGAATAATAGGTGTTTTATTTTTCATTAATCCATTTAGTACATTTTCAAGCTTTATTAATATTTGTGGAGTATTAATAATTGTAGCTGGAATATTTGCAATTATTAGGTCCTTTACTTCTATGAACAATGTTTTTTTGATTGTAAATGGAACAATTTCAATTTTATTTGGATTGCTTCTTTGCTTCTCTCCTGCAGAAACAATTGACACAATTGCGTTATTTTTTGGTTTATGGGCACTTATTAGAGGAATTTACTTATTCATTATGGCAATTAAATATAAAAATTTAGGATTTAACTTTCATACAGTATATATAATTCTTTTATTCATTTTAGGATTATTGATATTATTTAATCCTTTTATAGCAATATTAGCTACACCTTATATTATAGGTATTTTCTTTATAGTTACAGCTATTTGCGAAATTTATTTAGGATTTAAAATTTAATTATGACTTTTAAAAAACTTTTTTAATAAGACGAATTGTCAAGCTAAGTGCAACACTTAGCTTGACAAT